>OLQA01000652.1_pt1 | contig 32721 bp, 29 predicted proteins | sample 1673151 | NCBI WGS metagenome assembly OLQA01 (sample SAMEA3136760, study PRJEB25190) | human gut metagenome | biome: human gut; feature: human-associated habitat; material: faeces | place: Austria | collected 2013
GATATGGACGCTTTCCGCTACTATACCTATTACGGGCATGAAAAAGACTGTACGCTCCCTATACATCTGCAGATCTTCAAAGCGAGCGGACGTGTCATTTTCCTGGGAAGTGGCAACCACTTCTATTCTTACGACGAAAATAGTGATACGCTGCAACCTAACCAGCTTCTGAACCAGTGTTTCCAGAACATAAACAATATCAAACGTATTGTTTCCATCAACAGTGAAGAGAGCTGGGCCATCACCGGCTCCTCTATTTACCGTTTCTTCTATGACGGTTATATCGCCCGCATCAACGAGAGCTATAAGGTAGAGACTGATAATCTGTCACTGATTACCGCTTTCGAGAACATCTCCATACTTAACGACTCTCTTTCATTGGTTTGTCTGGATGCCGGTTTTATTCTTCACAGCTCCCAACACAGCAAACACCAGAACATACAACTCGCTCCTCCCAATCTGGAATTCGTACATACAGGTCAGGACCAGGCAAGTGGATATGCCGACCTGTCCAAGCACCTCCGGATACCCTACAAAGACAACACTGTCACCGTAGGCTTCTCCGTCAATGATGCATTTGCCCAAAGCTTGTTTGTAGAATACCTGTTGGAAAAAGTAGATAGTACCTGGAGCCGACCGGAACAACGGAACAGCATCTCATACGCCCGTCTGCCGGAAGGAAACTACACCCTACACATCCGCGCCACAGACGAATTGAACAATTATTCTCCTGATACCATCATCAACTTCGACATACTTCCTCCGTGGTACCGTACCATCTGGTGGTACCTTACTTGCATCATACTGATTATCACAGTCTTGTTTATTGCCTTCTGGCTGATGAAAAAGCGGTTACAGACCAAACATCTCAGGCACATGAAAGCACAAGAAGCCGAACACCTGCGCAGAATGAATGAGGAGCTACAGAATGAAATCGAGGAAAAGAATGCCGAACTGTTCACACAGACCTCATTCATTATCCGCAAGAATGAACTGATTCTGAAGTTGAAAGAGATTGTGGATGAGATTTGCACTAAGAATACACAAAAGACATTGCTTCCTCTTTATCAAAAGATAAACAATCTGCTTGCCAACAACCTCGACACAGAGGATGACTGGAAAATGTTTCTGATTAAATTCGAGCAAAAGCACCGTACATTCTTCAAAGCACTAAAAGAAGCATACCCACTGCTCACAAACAACGACCTGCGCCTATGTGCCTGCCTTAAACTGAACATGGACACCAAGGATATCGCATCCTTGATGAACCTTTCCATTCGTGCAGTAGAAAACAACCGGTCGACCTGAGAGTACGCGTCGGCGATGGCCTGCGGGTCATCGCTGCCGGCCTTCTCGACCGCCGCGCACCAGAGCAGGAACGCGTCGTGCGCCATGTAGCCGTTGAGCTCCATCTTCGCGCCGTTGTACTTCTCGGCATACTCCTTGCGGAAGGCGTCGCCCGCGGGATCGACGAGGGAAACGTGGTTGATGACGTAGGAGCCGTCCACCGCGTCGGCGGCGTCGAAGAGGACCTCGGACGCGCAGCCGTCGCCGCCGAGCATCGGCACCTCAATGCCGAGGGTGCGGGCCTGCTTGTGGATCATGATGAAATCTTGATAGAAGATGGGGGTGAAGATGATCTGGGGCTGCGCTTCCTTGATCTTGGTCAGCTGCGCGGTGAAGTCGGTGTCGCCGGCGGTGTAGCCCTCCTCGGCGACGATGGTGCCGCCCTTGGACTCAAAGACCTTGACGAAGTTGTCCTTCAGACCCAGCGCGTAGTCGTCGTTGACGTCGTAGAGGATGGCGGCCTTGTCAAAGCCGAGGTTATCATACACGAACGAACCGGCGATCTTGCCCTGCTGGGGATCGAGGAAGCAGACGCGGAAGTTGTATTCCTTGAGCTGACCGTCCTGCATGGTGACCTTCTCGTTGGTCGCCACGGTGGACATATCGGAGATCTTGTACTGGTCGAGGACGGACTGGATGGCGATGCACTGACCCGAGGCGTTCGGGCCGATGATCGCGCAGACCTGATCCTGCGCGCACAGACGCTTGGCGACGTTGACCGCCTCCTGCGCGTCGCCCTTGGTGTCGTAGCAGATCAGCTCGACCTGCTTGCCGAGCAGTCCGCCGTTGGCGTTGAGGTCTTCGACCAGCATCTTGAGGGTCTGGCTTTCGCAGGTGCCGTAGGCGGCCTGGTCGCCGGTGAGCGAGCCCATCCAGCCGAGCTTGATGGTGTCGCCGCCGGAGCTGCCTCCGTCGTCCTTCTTGCCGCAGCCAACGAACAGTGTCGCGAGCATCAGGCAGGCGAGGGTGAGAGCAATGAGCTTCTTCATGGATTTGCGCATGGTTTGTATCCTCCTTCAATTTGTTGTGACCGTTTTCCTTTCTCGGAACGGTCAGGGCTTGCAGGGATGGATGTCCGCCGTGTGGAGCCGGCCCCTGCATCAATGCCGTCCATACTTGATGTGTATGACGCAAGAGAGCGGCAAATGAATTGCAAAGGGCTTATGTCCAAAATAACACCTCGCCGAGTTATTGTCAAGTCATATCATGAGATACTTGCAAAGTGTATGATTTTTGTGCAAAATAACAAAAATGACCGAATCGAAGCTCGAAAAGCGGCGAAAAAAACGCTTCGGATGCGGAAAAACAGCCGAAGCGGCAAGGGGAAAAGAGATTATAGGCGACTTTCCTGAAGCGCGACCTTTTTGCGGAAATCGCCGGGTGTCATCACCTTGAAGCGCAGGAAATTGCGGTTGAAGGTCTTGACGTTGGCGTAGCCGACCTCCATGGCGATGTAGGTCACGGTCTGGTCGGTGGTGAGCAGCAGCTCGGCGGCGCGGTTGATGCGAACGTAGTTGAGAAATTCCTCGAAATTCTTCTCCACCTGCAGCATCAGTGCGCGGTTCATTTCGGCGGCGGTGCAGCCGAATTTTTCGGCGACCGCGCGTGCGGAGAGCGGCTCGTTGTAGCTGCGGCAGATATACTCCACCAGCGCGTAGACGCGGCGGTCGGTCTCGATGCGGCAGATGCTCTCCACGCGCCGGTAGGTCTTGCGGTAGTCGTTAATGCGCATTCCCACGCGCGCGGAAAAGACCTTGGAGATATGCGAGGCGTCCACATAGCCGAGCGCCGCGGCGATCTCCTCGAGCGTGAGGTCGGTATAGAGCAGATAATTCGCGGTCTTGCCGATGCGCATTTCGTTGAGCAGGTCAAAGAACGAAAGCCCAGTCATGCCGCTGATATAGCTGCTCAGGCTGCTCTCGGAGACATAGAAGATGCGCGAGAGCCCCTTGAGCGTCAGCTTTTCGCCGGTGTGGCAGTAGAGATAGCGCAGGATCTCGCTCATGTCCGGCGCGGCGGAGGCGCGGTCGGCCGCGGCAGGCTCGGGCTGCTCGGCGCGGAAGCGCTCCATAAGAATCACCAGCTCGACGAGGCGGTTGACGACGGCGAGCGAGCCGAGGACCTTCGGCGGGGCCGCGCCGAGAATGGATTCCAGCCCCACCTCCTCGCGCAGCGAGAGGAAAAATTGCTGCATCCGGTGGGCCTGTCCCTCGTTGCAGTAGAGCGCGGGCTGCCGCTCAATATGCGCGAGCCAGTCTACCGCGTCGCCGCGCTCGTCGGAGAAGGCGCGGATGTAGCGGTTGAGCGTGTGGAGGTTGTAGATCACGAGGTGATATTGCAGCGGCTCGGCGACCTCCGTCACCGCCGTGATCTGCCACGGCAGGATGGAGAGAAGCGTATTCGGCCGCAGCTCCACGTCGTGCCCTTGGATGCGGATGACGCCGTGCCCCTCGCAGATGTAGAGGAAGCGGGCCTCCTGATGGATCAGCGGCGCGGTCGGCGCCTCGATGGTCTCGTTGTCGAACGAGCACAGCTTGCTCCGGTCGAGACGGGAGCGTTCAAAGGACTGCATCGCGGCAAGGTCTTTCATATCGGTCACCTCATTCGGCCCGCGCCGGACGGCGCGGGGTTGCCTTATGCGTTGTTTCGGTATATAGTATACCGCAGAGGCGACCCATTTGGCAAGTGCCGGAAAGCTCGCAGGGAAGCGGAGCGGCAAAGGGCGCGCCACGCAAATTTGCCGTTAAATACAAGAAAAATAGCTGAAAATGTCCAGCGCGTTTTTCAAAAATTGATATGCTATGTACAGAACATGAGTCAATTTCCCCCATTGGGGGCGAACTATCTTGAAGGAGGACTATCCCATGCCTGTTAATCTCAAAGGCCGTTCTTTTCTCACGCTGAAGGATTTCACCCCCGATGAGATCCGCTATATGCTCAACCTCGCCGCCGATCTGAAGGCGAAGAAGCGCGCCGGCATCCGCGGCAACCTGCTCGCCGGCAAGAACATCGTTCTGCTCTTCGAGAAGACCTCCACCCGCACCCGCTGCGCGTTTGAGGTCGCCGCCTATGACGAAGGCGCGCACGTCACGTTCCTCGATTCCAAGTCCTCCCAGATGGGCAAGAAGGAGACCATGGTCGACACCGCGAAGGTCCTCGGCCGCTTCTTCGACGGCATCGAGTACCGCGGCTACGACCAGAAGGTCGTCGAGGGTCTCGCCGCCAACGCCGGCGTTCCCGTGTGGAACGGTCTGACCGACGTCGATCATCCCACCCAGGCGCTCGCCGACATCCTCACCCTGATGGAGAACACCAAGAAGCCCCTCAACAAGTGCAAGCTCGTTTTCTGCGGCGATACCCGCAACAACGTGGCCTACTGCCTGATGTACATCTGCGCCAAGCTCGGCATGCACTATGTCGGCTGGGGCCCGAAGGAGCTCGCTCCCGCCGCTGACGTCGTGGAGTATTGCCGCGAGGTCGCCAAGGAGACCGGCGCCGTCGTCGAGTACGGCGAGGACAAGGCTCTGCTCAAGGGCGCCGACGCTCTCTACACCGATATCTGGGCTTCCATGGGCGAGGAGGACAAGATCCCCGAGCGCGTGAAGCAGCTCACCCCCTACAAGGTCACCGGCGACGTAATGAAGGCCACCGAGAACAGCGACTGCATCTTCCTGCACTGCCTGCCCTCCTTCCACGACTTCGACACCACCATGGCCAAGAGCCAGATGGAGCTCGGCTACGATATCCGCGAGGTCACCGACGAGGTGTTCCTCTCCCCGAACTCCAAGGTGTTCGACGAGGCCGAGAACCGTATGCACACCATCAAGGCTGTCATGGTCGCCACCATCGGCAACGTCTGATCGAAACAGCTCGCTCAAGGGCGACGATCTTTTCTTCACTCACGGCAAAGCCTCCGGTGCAAACCGGAGGCTTTGCTGCATTCCGTCATTATATAATATAAGGAAGCCGCTCTGCCCACGGCAGAGAGGCTTTTTCGTTCAATCCTCCAGCATGGCGACGGCGCGCACGGGCGAGCCGTCAGCGTTCTTGAAGCGCAGGGGGAGCGTCGCGTAGGGGAAGGTTTTCCCCACAAGGGAGGCGAGATTGCAGAGATTCTCCGTGTTCACAAAGCCTGCGCCGAGCAGGATCTTGTGCACGGGATAGTCCACCGTGTCCATTGGGTCGATGGAGATGGCGTCGGTGCCGACGCCCTTGAGCGGAAAGGCGGCAAGGTACTCCGCCGCCTCAAGCGAGAGCACGGGGAAGGGGGAGAAGTACTGCTCGCTGCCCCAATATTTCTCCCAGCCGGTGTAGAAGAGCAGGAAGTCTGCGGCCTCGATCTCCGAGGCATGGAGCTGGAGCCGCGCTTTGGGGATCTCCTTTCCCGCGAGGTCGGAGCAGTCGAGCACATAGGCCGTGCCGACGTACTTGTCCGCCGGAAATTGATCGAGCGTCTTGCCGTCGCGCAGCATATGCGCGGGGGCGTCCATGTGCGTGCCGGTGTGGGAGCCCATCGTCAGCAGCGTTTCGCGGAAGCCGTGCTGCTCAAAGGTGTTCGAGGGCGTGAGCTTCGGCGGCTCGGTCTCGGGATAGACGGGCATGGCCTCTTCGATGAGGTGGGTCAGGTCAAGAATTTTCATGGCGCTTCTCCTTTTCCAAAAAAATCATCAGGGCGGCAAGGTCGGCGGGAGAGACGCCCGAAATGCGCCCCGCCTGTCCGAGCGAACGGGGACGGATGGCGGCTAACTTTTCCCGCGCCTCGAGCCGCAGGCCGTCGATGCCGGAATAGTCAAGCTCCTCGGGCAGCAGGCGGCTCTCGAGCCGCGTAAACTCCTCGACCTCGGCCATCTGGCGGCAGATGTAGCCCTCGTACTTCACGGTGATCTCCACCTGCTCGGCGATGTCCTGCGGGCAGGCGGCGCAGCCGGCATCGAAGGCCCGCAGATCGTCGTAACGCAGTTGCGGGCGGCGCAGCAGCGCGATGAGCGGGCTGCCGTCCGTGATCTCCGCCGTGCCGCGCTCTCGCAGCAGCGCGTTGAGCGCATCGCTCGCGGGAAGGCCGGTGTGCTCGAGCCGTTTGATCTCCCGCGCGACGGCGGCGTACTTTTCCTCCACGGCGGCAAGACGCTCGTCGGAGATGAGGCCGATGTCGTGCCCGAGCTTTGTGAGCCGCCGGTCGGCGTTGTCCTGCCGCAGAAGCAGGCGGTACTCGCTGCGGCTCGTCATGATGCGGTAGGGCTCGTTCGTACCCTTGGTCACAAGATCGTCGATGAGTGTGCCGATGTAGCTCTCCGAGCGGGAGAGGACAAAGGGAGACTGCCCCGCGAGCCTGCGCGCGGCGTTCACACCGGCAACAAAGCCCTGTACGGCGGCCTCCTCGTAACCGGACGAGCCGTTGAACTGCCCCGCGCCGTACAGCCCCGCGATGGCTTTCGTTTCCAGCGTAGGCTTGAGCGCGGTGGGGTCGATGCAGTCGTACTCAATGGCGTAGGCGGGGCGCATGATCTCCGCGTGCTCGAGCCCCGGAATGGTATGGACCATCCGCACCTGTACGTCCTCGGGCATCGAGGAGGAAAAGCCCTGAATGTACAGCTCCTCGGTATCAAGCCCCATCGGCTCGATGAAGAGCTGGTGGCGGGGCTTGTCCGCGAAGCGGACGATCTTCGTCTCGATGCTCGGGCAGTAGCGCGGCCCGACGCCCTCGATCACGCCGGAGTAGATGGGGCTGCGGTCGAGATTTTCGCGGATGATGCGGTGTGTCTCCTCGTTCGTGTAGGTGAGGTAACACACCGCCTGATTGCAGGGGACGCGCTCGGTCGTGAACGAGAACGGCAGCGGCTCGGCGTCGCCGTCCTGCCGCTCCATTTTGGAGAAATCGACGCTGCGGGCGTTGACGCGCGGGGGCGTGCCGGTCTTGAAGCGGCGCAGAGGAAGTCCGAGCGCGCGCAGCCGCTCCGCGAGCGGCAGGCTCGCGTGCATCCCATCGGGGCCGCTCGACTGAATGCATTCGCCCACGATGGTGCGCCCGTCGAGGTAGGTTCCCGAGCAGAGGATGACAGCCTTTGCGCCGAACACCGCGCCCGTCGCGGTGACGACGGCGGAGACTGCGCCGTTTTCCACGCGCAGCTCCACGATCTCCGCCTGCCGCAGCGTCAGGTTTTCCTGCTGCTCGAGCGTATGCTTCATGATCTGCTGATAGCGGCGGCGGTCCGCCTGCGCGCGCAGAGACCACACGGCGGGGCCCTTGCCGCGGTTCAAAAGGCGATACTGGATGCAGGCGCGGTCGGCGGCCTTTGCCATCTCGCCGCCGAGCGCGTCCAGCTCGCGCACAAGATGGCCCTTACCCGTGCCGCCGATGGCGGGGTTGCAGGGCATATTGCCCACCGCGTCAAGGTTGATGGTGAAGCAGACCGTTTTCCGTCCCAACCGCGCGCTTGCGAGCGCGGCTTCAATGCCGGCATGGCCCGCGCCGATGACGGCGACGTCGTAGTCGCCGGCAAAAAATTCGTACATAGGCGTCCTCTCGCCTCCCGAAGAACAAAATTGGATACATTATTTTACCACAGGGCTTTGAGCGGAAACAAGCAAAACGAATTAGCACAAAGCACAAAACGGCAAAAATATTTTTGTGAAATATGTTGAAAATCACGCTTGCGCACTTGACGAAGAAGTGGTATCCTACACTTGAAATTGAAAAGAGAAAGGAGCGTGAGAACCAATATGATGTTTGAAAACTTCAAGGGCTTCGACGTCGATGACATGATCTTCGGCACGACGGAGCAGATCGTCAGCGAGCGCTGAGCGACCAAAACGGAACCACGCAGGGATGCGTGGATTTTTTGTTTTTATGGGGCAGTTTGCACCGTTGACGATAAAAAATTGGGAAAATCCGCCGCCGAGGCGGATTTTTCTTGCCTTTCGCGCGGCGGTATGATATACTTTTTCGGCTAATACAGTATGAGAAGAGGAGATCACCATGGCTGTTATCGAATACGATTCCTATAAGCAGAAACTGCTCGCCATGAGCGACACGTTTGAAAACCTTCAGAAGGCCCTCGATATCGAATCCTCCAAGCACGAGATCGCGCGGCTCGAGGCCGAGGCGCATGAGGACGGCTTCTGGAACGACATCGAGCGCTCGCAGGCCAATCAGATGCGCACCAAGCAGCTGCAGAATAAGGTCCACCGCTTTGAAAAGCTCGTCTCCACGCGCGACGACCTGCTCGCCCTCATCGACATGGGCAACGAGATGGACGACGCCAGCCTGCTGCCCGAGCTGGAGGAGGGCTTCGCCGATCTGGAGAAGCGGATCGAGGAGGTCCGTCTCACGACGCTGCTCTCCGGTGAGTACGATAACTGCAACGCCATTCTGACCTTCCACGCCGGCGCGGGCGGCACCGAGGCGCAGGACTGGACGCAGATGCTCTACCGTATGTATATGCAGTGGGCGAACAAGCACGGCTTCGAGTTCGAGATGATGGACTATATCGACGGCGAAGAGGCCGGCATCAAGAGCGCGACGGTCATGGTCAAGGGCGAGAACGCCTACGGCTATCTCAAGAGTGAGAACGGCGTCCACCGTCTGGTGCGCGTTTCCCCCTTTGACGCGAACGCCCGCCGCCAGACGAGCTTCGCCGCGCTCGAGGTCATGCCCGAGCTGCCCAACGACATCGAGGTCGACATTCGCCCCGAGGACATTGAAATGCAGGTCTACCGCTCCTCCGGCGCGGGCGGCCAGCACGTCAATAAGACCTCGTCTGCGGTGCGTCTCATTCATATCCCCACCGGCATCGTCACCGCCTGCCAGACGCAGCGCAGCCAGTTCCAGAACCGCGACTACGCCATGCAGATGCTCAAATCCAAGCTCATGGAGCTGAAGATCCAGCAGCACGCGGAGAAGATCAGCGACCTCAAGGGCGTGCAGCTCAAGATCGAATGGGGAAGCCAGATCCGCTCCTATGTCTTCATGCCCTACCAGCTCGTCAAGGATACGCGCACGGACTACGAGACCGGCAACATTCAGGCGGTCATGGACGGCGACCTCGACGGCTTCATCAACGCCTACCTCACCAAGGCCGCGAACGGCGAACTGAAAAAATAAAGAAAAAGGTGCTCTGTCCGCCGGATGGAGCACCCTTTCACGCACGGAGATACGGAAAATGGACGAAAATATCAGAGAAGAGATCCTACAGGAAAATAAAATGGGCACCATGCCGGTCGGCAGGCTGCTCTTCAGCATGGCGGTGCCGATGATGGTATCCATGCTGTTTCAGGCGCTCTACAACGTGGTGGACAGCATCTTTGTGGCAAAGCTCAGTCAGGACGCGATGAACGCCGTGTCGCTCGCGTTCCCGCTCCAGACGCTGTGCATCGCCTTTTCCGGCGGCACGGGCGTGGGCATGAACGCCCTGCTCTCCCGCTCGCTGGGCGAGAAGAATCAGGCGGGCGCGGACCGCGCGGCGAATGTCGGCCTGTTCCTCACGCTGTGCAATTTTGCGCTCTTCGCCCTCATCGGCTGGACGCTTGCGGGACCGTTCTTCCGCTTTCAGACGGACAACCCGCAGATCATCACTTACGGGCGCGACTATGTGACCGTCTGCATCGGCTGCTCGGTCGGCCTGTTCTTCCAGATGTATAATGAGCGCCTGCTGCAATCGACGGGACGCACGAACCTCTCCATGATCACGCAGATCGCCGGCGCGGCCACCAACATCGTTCTCGACCCCATCCTCATTTTCGGACTGCTCGGCTTCCCGCGGCTGGAGGTCGCCGGTGCGGCGATCGCCACCGTTATCGGTCAGCTCGTCGGCGCGTCCATCGGCTTCTATCTCAACCTCACGCACAATCCCGACGTGCATCTGCGCCGCCGCGAGATCCGTCCTCACGCCGCGACGATCAAGGAGATCTACGCGGTCGGCGTGCCGTCCATCATCATGCAGTCCATCGGCTCGGTGATGGTGTTCGGCATGAACAAGATCCTCATCTCCTTTACCGAGGCGGCGACGGCAGTGTTCGGCGCGTACTTCAAGCTCCAGAGCTTCATTTTCATGCCCATCTTCGGCCTGAATAACGCGATGGTGCCTATCATTTCGTACAACTACGGTGCGGGCAAGCCGGAGCGCTTCCGCAGGACGATCCGCCTTTCGGCTGTCACAGCCATCGCCATCATGTGCGTGGGTCTTGCGCTCTTCGAGATCATCCCCGGTGCGCTGCTCAGTCTCTTCTCCCCCTCGGAGGAGATGCTGACCATCGGCAGGACCGCGCTGCGCATCATCGGCCTGACGTTCCCGCTCGCGGGCTTCTGCATCGTCTCGGGCAGCGTCTTTCAGGCGCTCGGCACACCGTTCTACAGTCTGATCGTCTCCGTCTGCCGCCAGATCTGCGTGCTGCTGCCGGTGGCGTATCTGCTCTCCCTGACCGGACGGCTGGAGCTGGTGTGGTGGTCATTCCCCATCGCCGAGCTCGTGAGCCTGACGCTCTCGGCCATCTTCCTGCGCAGGACGCTGCGCGCAGCCAGCGAACGCCTGAGCCAAAAATAAAAAACAGGAGACGCCGTCCGGTGGGTGGCGTCTCCTTGCTGTATTCTGCGCTTACAGCCCCAGACCGGGGATGTTCAGACCGCTGGTGAAGCTGTTCATGCGGCTGCTCATCGCATCGTCCGCCTGCCGCAGCGCCTCGTTGACCGCGGAGATCACGAGGTCCTGCAGCATCTCGACGTCCTCGGGATCGACCGCCTCGGGCTTGATGGTGAGCGCGGTGATCTCCTTCTTGCCGTTCGCCGCAGCGCTGACGGCACCGCCGCCGACGCTCGCGGTGAAGGTAGCCTCCTCGACCTCCTGCTGAGCCTTCGCCATCTCCTGCTGCATCTGCATGAGCTTCTGCTGCATCTGCATCTGCTGCGCCGCCTGTCCCGCGCCGTTCGAGAAGCCTCGGCGCGCGCTGTAACCCTTTGCCATATCCGTATTCCTCCTGATGTTACTTGATGTTGAAGTTATCGAACTTGCTGCCCATACGCAGCAGGTCCTGGAATTTGTCGCGTTTTTTCCCGTCCTCCGGCTCGCCGACCACGAAGCGCACGGCAATCGCCTGACCGACACTCTGGCCCGTCACCTCGCGCAGCATCGCGGCGACCGCCTCGGTATCGAGCATGGCCTTCGTCACCGCCGTCGGACAGTAGACCGTCAGCACGCCGTTGGCGAGCCGTCCGTCCGCCTGACCGACGAACGCGCGCTTGTCGGGCGTGAGTCGGTTTTTGTAGCTCTCCATCAGCGTGAGCCAGATATCGCTGTCGCCGGTTAGCTTGGGCGCTTCCGCCTTCGGCTCTGCGGCCTGCGGCGCGGGAGCCGTCATCGCGCTCTGCGGACGTTCCGGCTCTGCCGGCTCGCCGTAGGGCGGGGGAGCGTCGTCAAAGGATCCGTCCGCCGGCGCGGGCGCGCTGTCCTCCCACGGGGGCGGCGCCTCGTCCTCCACGGCTGTCGGCTTCGCCGCAGTCTTTGCGGGAGCGGGCTTCTCCGCCTGCGCCGCGCCTTCTGCGGCGGCATAGTGCACACCCGTGGCCATCTGCTGTTCGAGCCGTGCGAGCCGCGCGTTGATGGCGCTCAGGTCGCCGGAGAGCGTTTCGTCGCAGAGCTTCAGGAGACACAGCTCCGCATCCGTGCGGCGGTTGACGCTCACGTTCATGTCCGCCGCTGTGCGCTGGAGCGTGGTGCAGATGGCGATGAGCCGCGCGCTGTCGGCCTGCCGCAAAAGGCCGTCCATCGTCTGGCTGTCGTAGCCGCCCGTGAGCAGCGCCGCGCCGCCCTCGGGAGCCGTTTTGGAAATGAGCAGGTCGCGTGCGAGCGCGGACAGCTCGCCGAGCACCGCGCCCACGTCCTTGCCGCTGCCGTAGAGCCGGTGGAGCAGCAGCAGCGCGGCCTTTGTGTCGCGCCGCAGAACGCAGTCCATCAGCTGCGCGGTCTGGAGATTGCCCGCCAGTCCCAGCGCGTCGAGCACCGCCGCGCTGTCGATGGTCCCGCCCGCCGCCGCACACTGGTCCAGAAGGCTCAGCGCGTCGCGCAGCGCGCCGTCGGCAATGTGCGCGAGCAGCTCCGCGCCGTCCGGCCGGAGGTCGATGCCCTCCTGCTCCGCGATGTAGTTCAGCCGTCCCACGATCTCGCGCGGCAGAATGCGCCGGAATGCAAAGCGCTGGCAGCGCGAGAGAATGGTCGCGGGCACCTTGTGCAGCTCGGTCGTCGCCAGAATGAACATCAGGTGCTCCGGCGGCTCCTCCAGAATTTTCAGCAGCGCGTTGAACGCCGCGATGGAGAGCATGTGCACCTCGTCGATGATGTACACGCGCTTTTTCACCTGCGCAGGGGAGTAGATGGCCTCGTCCCGCAGCGCACGGACATGGTCCACGCCGTTGTTCGAGGCAGCGTCGAGCTCCATCACATCGAGAAAGCCGCCGGACTCGATGCCGAGGCAGCTTGAGCATTTGTTGCAGGGGTTACCGTTCTCGGGGTGCTCACAGTTCACCGCCTTGGCGAGAATCTTTGCGCAGGTGGTTTTGCCCGTGCCGCGCGTGCCGGTGAAAAGGTAGGCGTGCGAGAGCCGTCCCTCCGCGACCTGCCGCTGCAGCGTTTCGGTGACGTGCTCCTGCCCGACCACGTCGGAGAAAGTCTTGGGCCGCCACTTGCGGTACAGCGCCTGATACATACCACATTGCTCCTTTCGTGAGGATAGAAAAGGTCCTCCGTATACAGCTGCGTGACCGGCGCCCTTGCGGCACATGACTGGTCCCGCTTAATGCTGCTCGGTTCCCCGCCTGACATGGTTCGCGGGCATTCATTGCGCAAGACCGATCCCGCAGCTGTATGCGGAGGACGGATAACAAAAGATATTATACGATACGGTTTTCGGAAAGGCAACAAAAATTTTTTGAAAAAAGTGAAAAAAGGACTTCACAAATAAGAAAAGCTGTGGTATGATATGCGGGCTGAAAAGTTCATGGGCCTGTAGCTCAGTTGGGAGGGCGATCCCGACATAAAGCGGGCCCCACTTGATGATCGATATTTTCAGCCAAGTTAATATTTGGGCCTGTAGCTCAGTTGGGAGAGCGTACGGTTCGCATCCGTAAGGTCGTGGGTTCGAATCCCTTCAGGTCCACCAAAATGTGTAGACAAAAAAGATACACGGAAGAAACACCGCACAGAAGTGCGGTGTTTCTTCTATTTTAAAAGGTTTTAGAGGAAATCAGCACAAAAAAGTTTAATTTTAGAAGTCAGAGCAAACTTTTTCAAAGAAGGGCCCTGGGGGTGATGCAAAATCCAGTTTTTAGGGAAGTGAGTGTTTCGAACTCCTCCGCATTCGGCCAGGGCATACAAGAAGAAAAATCAAGCCGCCTGTTGGCCTCAGAATACCTGAAGCCCACAGGCGGCTTTTTTCATTCCCCGCAGCACTGTTCCTTTTAGTGCTTATGCTTCGTCTGTTCGCCATTCCTTGATGGTGTTGGTAATAGCTTTTCCCTGGCTTTCCGGCTATACTTGCGTTGCAAACGACAAGAAGGAGGCCGACAGACTATGGCAGAGACGAAAAATTTATGCGCCCAGATTCCTCTGGAGCTCCACGCCAAAGTATGCGGTGAGCGGGAGCAGCGGGAACAGACCACCAGCCAGTACATCACAGAGTTACTCATGGAATACTACGAGATGAAAGAAAATGGAGGTAAGACGACTATGGCGAACAATGGCAGCAGGACGATGGCCTTCCAAATCCCGGAGGAACTGTTCCAGCGGATCAAGCAGCACCTGGAGCGCGAGAGCGCCCGCAGTGGCCGCAAGGTGACCCAACGGGAGTTCGTCCTGAGTCTGATCGAGGAGGCCCTGGAACAGGCTGAGGAGGAAGCCGCAGAGAAGGAGGCCACGCAGGAAAAGTGTGGTGAGGACGCATAGCAGCCGGAGTGCGCCCCCAAACCACCCTATAACATAAGTCAGAGAAAGCCCCCCAGGGTGCCCGAACGTAGAATCGGGTACCCTGGGGGGCTTTTTGCGCTTCTGTGGAAGGAGGGAAAAACCATCGAGCAACAGAAGAACCGCTTTACAGACGCAGAAATGGAGATCGCCAAAGAGACCGATCTCCCAGACCTGCTGGAGTCCCTGGGCTACCAGGTCAGGCGGGTCGGCAGCTACCACACCACCAAGGAGATGGACAGTCTGCGCATCAAAAACCGGCGCACCTGGTTTCGTTACTCAGAGGGCGTCGGCGGAGACGCCATCACCTTCCTCCAGCGGTTCTGCGGCAAGAGCTTCCCGGAGGCGGTGGAATATCTGCTTGACTACCATGGCTGGGCGCGGGATTCCCCCGCCCCTCAAAAGTCGGTGCCGTCCAAAGGCCAGGACAGACAGAAGGATGAGCCCCCGCCTCCCTTTGCCCTGCCACTCCCCAATACGGATCAGCGGCGCGTGTTTGCCTATCTTCAAAAAAGGGGCATCGCGCCCCAGGTGATCCGGGGATTTATCCAGGCAGGACTGCTGTACGAGGACGCCGAACACCACAACTGCGTGTTTGTGGGGCGGAACAGGTCTGGAACTTCGGTGTTCGCCAGCAAGCGCGGCACCTATGACCGGAGCGGCCCCGGCTTCAAAGGCGACGTAACTGGCAGCGACAAGAATACGGCCTTCCGCCTCCCCTGCCGTCCGGAGTTGAATGCGGTTCTTGTCTTTGAAGCCCCCATTGACCTCATGAGCTATTGTACCCTGCACCGGCAGGTCACCAGCAACGCGGTGGCCCTGTGCGGACTCCATGAGGGGGCGCTGGATACATACCTGCGGGAGAATCCGCAGCTCAGGCACATTGTCCTGTGCCTGGACGCAGATGAGCCGGGCCAGTCTGCAGTGGAACGCCTGCGGGCCAAGTACGAGGCCGCAGGTTACATGGTGCAGTCCCGGACGCCTCCTTGCGGCAAGGACTGGAATGAGTATTTACAGCAGCGAGGCCCCATCCGGGAAAGGGGGGATCTGCGACAGACTGTAACCAGATGATCATTCAGGCTGAAAAGAACAAAACATGGAGGAACGATCATGATCAAACACCTTTTTACAACGCTGTGTGCCCTGGCCCTGATCACGGCTGGGAGCATCCCCGCCCTGGCCGCCGAGGCGGATACCAGTGAGAGCGCCCGCTATTACCCCATCTCAGTGGAGGAGTACACCTACGAGGAACAGAATGAGCCCCGCATCAACAAGGTGTACCAGCTCTCCCTCTCAGACAACCCCTCCGGTATCCCCACAAAGGATTTCGTGCGGAATGGGCGGTTATATTACCTGCTGGATATGACCCGGAAGGACGAGGTGGGGGTGGACACCAAGCCCCATACTGAGACCGTCACCCGGCCTAGTGATACCAGCAACATGGAGGAAATCCTCCAGGGGCTGGAAGCCGAGCTGGAGGTCACCACCGAGGAGGGCTACACCGGCGTGCTCCGCCTGGACCACACCAGCGTCCAGGTGACCACAGACGGCTATGCCACCAAGACCCAGCCTCTCTCCGCCACCCGCAGTTATCCCAATCTCTCCGAGGCGGACCTCTCCCTCATCCCAAAGAGCATCGAGGAGAAGGGCAAGACCCTGACCCTGGCAGATGTCCAGTGGAGCAGTTCCGAGCAGACGGACGGCGCGGGCGGCACAGTCACCCGTTACACCGCCGCAGCCAGCTACACCGGTACCAGCAGCTACCAATATGCTACCGGCTACACGGTCACCGCCAACTACACCGGCGAGGTGGCCAAGACCGGCTGCAGCGTAGTGACCTATACCGCCATCTTCGGCAGCATGGAGGCCCCGGAGGAGTCCACTGAGCCTGAATCAGGCAGCAGCACAGCGTCCGCAGGCGTGGATCTCTCCACCCTGAAGATGCCGCTGCTGGTCGGCGGTGTAGTCGTCATCCTGGCTGCCGGCGGTGTGTTCGTATTCAAGAAGCTTAAGGAGCGGAGGTGAGTTCCGATTGAAACTGCGCGTCTTTCTGCTGACGGCAATGATATGCACCCTGTGCGTTGGTCGGGCCAGCGCGCTGGAATACACGATGGACGCCCCAGAGGATCACCTGTTCGGCAGGCCCACCAGCGATGATACGATCTATGAGTGGGAAGATCCCAATGTGGACCGGAGCAAGAACACAGCCCTGGTCCCGCCCGGCTTCGGCAGCCCAACCAGCTATCTCCCCGGCTCCGGCACAGCCCTGACCCCCAACCTGGTTCCCGGTGCTCTGGACGGAGGGCTGGTATCGCAGACCGGAGCCGTGAACTATCCCCTCATTGACGGCGGCACATCCTCCTCTGTTTCGGAGTCCACAGGCTTTACAGAGGTCACATCAGACCTCTACTATGGCAACGGCAGCCTGGGCACTCTAAAGATCCCGGCCATCGGCCTAACGGTCAAGGTCTATGAAGGGACCGGAAGCTCCACACTGGCCAAGGGTGCGGGCCACTTTGAGGACACCAGCTTATGGGACGGCAACTGCTGTATCGCGGGTCACAATCGCGGTGTCCGAAATGACTTTGGCAAGCTCCACACGCTGGAGATAGGCGATACCATCACCTGGACAACCAAGCTGGGCACCCGCACCTACGAGGTGGTCAGCGTGGAAAAGGTACTGGAGACCGACACCAGCGGCACCACATCCACCAGCGACAACCGGCTCACCCTTTATACCTGTGTCAAAAACCAGTGGGCCTACCGCTGGTGCGTCACCGCTGTGGCCGAGTAATGCTGTCTGCCGATTTCGCTCGACTTTCCACCAAAACAGTGGTATGGTTCGGAGTGTAGACCCCCACCACACAGGAAATGGAGGAAGCGAGTATGAAACGTAGGAAATCGGTATCCCTGCTCCTGGCTGGCGCCACCACCGTGGCCATGCTGACCGGCCCTGTCCAAGCGGCAGAAGCCCCCAGTCCCCAGGAGCTGGCCGCTGCCCGGCTGCAGTCCGAGGGGCTCATGAGGGGAGATGAAAACGGCGAACTGCACCTGGAGGACGGCCTGACGCGGGCGGAACTGGCCTGCCTGATCAGCCCCATCATCCTGAACCCGGAACATGTGGCCTGGGAAACGGATTGGTACACCCGGATGTGTACCACCAATTTCAACGATGTTCCTGAATGGGCACAGGTCGCCGTGGGCGTGTGCACCTCCATGGGCACAATGGCCGGATACGGAGACGGCCTGTTTGGCCCCTCAGACCCGGTCAGCCCGCAAATGGCCTGCACAGTCATGCTTCGCTACCTAGAACAGGATGGCTGGACCTACGACACCGCCTGTGAAAAGGCAGCGGAACTGGGGCTTGCCCCAGCGGGATCGCTGGAAGGAGATGCCATCACCCGTGGGGATATGGCCATCCTGCTGACCGGCTCCCTGGACTACCTGGCATACCTGCAAACCCTGTAAGAAAATACTGCGTTTTCCCCAAGCGGCCCCCGGTGTGTGTTGCACCGGGGGCCGCTATTTTGCGTTTAAGGAGGAATTTCGACCATGATACGGCGATTACTGTCCCTGTTCCTGGCTTTTGTGACCATACTCAGCCTCCTGCCCACGGCGGCCTTTGCGGCCAGCTCTGAGGAGGATGCCTTGGGCGAAGTGGACATCTATAACGGCGACTATGAGCTGGGCTACCTCGCCATCAACGGCACGGTCAGAAAACAGAAATACACCTACTTTTTGTACGAATCCAATGATGGGAGCACCAAGGAATCTCCCGCGTACTGCGTGAACCCGAACCAGTACGGCGTGCCCCAGACCGTCGGTCCCGGCGAGAGCATCAAGTACCTGGCCGAGGAAAAGGCCAGCGACCCCAAGGTGGTGGGCATCATCTCCAACGGCTATCCCCACCGCAGCCTGGGAGAGCTTGGTCTGGAGAACAAATATCAGGCGTTTTACGCCACCAAAATGGCGCTCTGGTGCTACCTGATCCCCAGCTGGGACATTTCCAACCTGAAGGTGGCTCCCGGCCTGTCTGGGAGCGAGCTGGACATCGGCAACCGCATCCTGGCCGCGGCCAAGGACATCTACAAGCGCGGCACCACCTACAACTATATGCTCACTCCCCGGATGACCGTCACGGCAGACAAGTCCACAGCCTACCCCGTGACCATCGACGGCCAGGCATACTTGCAGCAGGTGTTCACCGTCTGGAGCGAGACTTGGGTGTATGACTACGACGTGTCCGTGGCCTTCTCCGACCCGGACAGTGTGGACAGTGTGCCGGAGGGCACGAAGATCGTGGACGCCAACAACAAGGAGATCACCGCCGTCACCACAAAGTACACCTCAGACGGCTATGCCGGGACGTTCAAGGTCCTCTATCCCGCAGGCAGCGTGGAGGGCCAGTCCGGCAATGTCCAGTTCTCCCTCTCCGCCCTGGTGGCCCAGTATGCCGCCATGTACGCCGTGTGCCAGGAAAAGGATCAATACGGCGATTTACAGAATTACATCTGTGACTTGGACAACAAGGTACAGCTGGATGTGGCCGCCGTCAGCAGCTATGCAGACAGTGGGGAACCTGATCCTGACGAGACGGCCCTGAAGATCGTGAAGCTGGAGGAAGGGACCGAGATCCCCCTGGAAGGGGCTGTGTTCTCTGTCTATGACCTGGAGGGAAAGAAAGTCGGTTCCTTCTCCACCGGCCCGGACGGGACCGTGACCATCCCCCTGACCCTGGAGGGCCACTATACCATAACCGAGGAGATCCCGCCCCGGTATCACCTGCTGCCGGAGGAGAGCACCCAGCACGCCGATGTGGAGTATAACAAGACAGCCACCCTGACCTTCTGGAACGCCCCCTACGGCTCCCTGCGGGTGGAGAAGCGGAGCGACACCGGCGACGCCCTCTCCGGCGTCACCATCCAGATCAAGCACATCGAGACTGGCGAGACCCGCACCGGCCAGACCCGCAATGGCGTCATCGTCTTTGACGAGCTGGTCCCCGGCGGCTGGGAGGTCCGGGAGCTGGCGGGTATTGACGGCTGGGTGGCGGATACGGACACGGTACAGACCGTAGCCGTAGTGTCCGGTGAGGAATCCACCGCCACCATTGTCAACAAGGAGCTGCCCGGCCTGCGGATCATTAAATATGAGCGGGGCAGCATGGAACTCATGCCCGGCGTCTCCTTTGAGATCTTCCGGGACGCTGAGAGCCTGGGCATCTTCCAGACGGACCAGTTCGGTGAGATCCTGCTGACAGACTGTGAACCCGGTACCTACCGCGTGGAGGAACGGGACACCGGCGGAGACGACCATGTGCTGGACACCACCCCCCAGGAAGTGGAGCTGAAGGCCGGGGACGGCATCAAAGAGCTGGTTTTCTTCAATGACCGCTTACCGGGCATCCATCTGATAAAGGTGGACAGCGCCGACCTGTCCCAGCCCATCGCCAACGCCCGCTTCCGCATCGAGGCGGTAGACGGCTCCTGGGGGCCGGAGGAGTACACCACTTCGGAGGATGGGACCATCGACCTGTCCAAGCTCCCCGTGGGCGCTTATGTCGTGACGGAGCTGGAGTGCCCCGGCTATGTGGTGGACGACGCCCAGCGCATCATCCACCTGGACGGCGGCGAACAGGCCCAATTTGTGTTCACCAATTCCAAGCCGCCCTCCCTGCATCTATACAAGGAGAGCGCGGACGGCACGCCCCTGGGCGGCGTCACCTACCGGCTGGCCAAGATCGAGGACGGCTCCCGCTATCTGGACCGCACCACCGGGCCGGACGGCTCTATCTGCTGGGAGGGCCTGGAGCCTGGCGTCTACTCCCTGCAAGAGGTGTCCACAGTGTCGGACCACATCCTGGACCCCACGGAGTACCATGTGGAGCTGTTCCCCGGCAAGGACGCCACCATCTGCCTGCAAAATGACAAGCGCCCCAATCTGACCATTCACAAGAGCGACGCCGACACCGGCGCGCCGGTCCCCGGCACGGTGTTTCTGGTCAAGGGGGCGGACGGCCATAGCGTGGCCGAAGTAACCACCGGACCGGACGGCTCCGCCACAGTGGAGAACCTGCTGCCCGGCGTCTACGAGGTCTCGGAAAAGTCAGTGCCATCCCCCTATCTCCCGGACGCCGCCCCCCAGCTGGTCACGCTCTACTCCAACCGGGACCGGGATGTGTATTTTGAAAACCACAAGCGGCCCACCGTCACCATCCAGAAGGAAAACTCCGTCACCCATGACCCCATCCAGTACGCCGAGTTCCACATCACCTGGTCCAGCAACAAGACGCAGACCGGGGAGCAGCGGGACCTGGGCACCTTCCAGACGGATGAGGCGGGCCAGATCGTCCTGGAGGGCATCGAGGACGGCTGGCTGACCATCGAAGAGAGCAAGCCCGCCCCCGGCTACCAGCTCCCGGAGGACCCGGTTACGGAGGTCTATGTCAAGGGCGGTGAAAACAAGACCGTCACCATCTCCAACATCCCCCTATCCGCCCTGGTGGTCTACAAGCAGGACAGCGTGACCGGGGCGGGAATCTCCGGCTGCCGCTTCCAGCTGAAATACCTGGGCGGCGAGGTCAGCGGCAGCGGCGGCACCGTGGTAGGCACTTATACGACTTCGGCCAACGGCTCCTTTACCGTCACGGGGCTCAGAAAGGGCTACTACATCTGCGAGGAGCTGGAGAGCGACAGCGGCCACGTCATTGACGCCGCGCCCCAGTCCTTCTATATTTCCGGGAAAGACCAGGATATCGTGACCCTCTATTTCTCCAACGCGCCCAAGGGGGCCGTACTGGTCAAGAAGGTATCGGCGGCGGACAACACGCCGCTCTCTGATGTGGAGTTCCTGGTGACAAAACCAGACGGCTCCGTGGTAGGCAACTCCAACGGCAAATTTGTGACGGACTCCACCGGCACCTTCCTGGTGGAGGGGGTGGAGCCTGGGACCACGCTGGTCATTAAGGAGACCCGTGCCAAGCCGGGCTATCTGCTGGACGATACGCCCCAGACCGTCCAGGTCAAGGAGGGCCAGACCGTCACCGTGGAGTTCCGCAACCAGCCCATGGGGAATCTCATCATCCACAAGCTGTCCAGCAAGGACAAGACTCCGCTGGAGGGAGTGCAGTTCAAGATCACCTATGCGGACGGCTCCTACCTGCCGGATGAGGGCGGCAAGCTGTCCTCCAATGGACTGTACTGGACCAATACGGAGGGCCAGATCGTCCTCTCCGGCATCACCGGCACAGTGGTTGTGACTGAGGTGGAGAGCATCCCCGGATATACCATCGACCCGGATACCCAGAGCCAGACCGTGGTGGTCAACCCGGACGATACCCAGCAGCTCTACTTCTATAACGCGCCGACTGGCGGTGTGGAGCTCATCAAAGTCAATGACGCAGACAGGACAGAGCGCATCCCCAACACCACCTTTGAGATTCGGCGGGTATCGGATGACACTCTGGTGGACACCGTGACCACCGGGCGGAGCGGAAAGGTGTATCTACCCCTGGAAAGCGGCGATTACTACGCCGTTGAAACCGAGGCCGCGGATGGATTCAAGCTGGACGATACGCCCATCTATTTTACCGTCAAGGACGGCGAGACCACCCGCAAGACTGTGACCAACGCGCCCTTCTCCGGCATCCTGCTGCACAAGGTCTCCACCGTGGACGGCGAGGGCATCCCCGGCGTGTCATTCATCCTGTACGACAGCGGCCATAACCCCATCGACCAGAAGACCACGGACGACCGGGGCTATGCCTGGTTTGAGGGCCTGACGGAGAGCGGCCGCTACTACCTGCGGGAGCTGGAGAATGAGGGCTATATCCCGGACACCCAACTCCGCACGGTCTATGTTAAAGCGGGCGAAACCACGGAAGTGACCTGGGAGAACACCCCCATCACAGGCCAGATCCAAATCACCAAGCGGTCCGCCGACTACAACCCCACCACCGGCCTGCCCGCTGGGACACCGCTGGAGGGGGCCATATTCGAGATTTACGACAAATCGGGCAATCTGGTGGACACCATTCGGAGTAACAGCCGGGGTCTGGCCGTGTCCAAGCAGCTCCCCCTCTCCCGCTATACCATCCGGGAGGTCAAGGCCCCGGAGCATTACGGTGTCAACGAAACCGAACTGACCGCCTATCTGGAATACGAGGGCCAGATCGTGCGCTTTGAAGTGACAAACAAGAGCCTGACTACCGGCGTGTCCATCACAAAAACCGGCCCCAAGGAGATCATGGGCGGCCAGCCGGTGCGCTACACCTTCTCCGGCATCGCCAATACTTCCAATGTCCGGCTGGACAGTTTCTATTGGAGGGATACCATCCCCGCTCAGGTACGGCTGGACACTGTGATCACCGGAACCTATAACTTCCCCGGCACCTATAAGATCACCTATCGTGTGAACGGCGGGGAGTATCGCACCCTGGCGGATAATCTGAGTACCAGCCAGACCTATACCCTGGCCGCATCCCCCGCAGCCCTGGGCCTTGCCGCCAATGAGCGTGTGACCGAGATTATGTTCGTGTTTGGCCAAGCCCCCGCAGGTTTTGCCCAGGTGGAAACTCCCTACTTAAACTGTACCGCTGTGGCCAACCTGCCCGCCAACTCCAGCTTTGTCAATATCGCGGACGTGGGCGGCGTGTACAACGGGACATGGGTGCAGGCCATCAGCCGGTGGGTGACCACGGTCTATGGCAAGCCTGATCCGCTCCCCCGCACCGGCTATTGATCCGTACTCTGGGCGTCTGTTCTGAAGAGCGGACGCCCTTCCCTATATCTTAAAAAAGTAAAGGAGAACTGAACTATGCTGAAGATCACTGCCATCGGTAACCTGACCAACGACGTGGAGCTGAAGGTAAACGAGACCACCGGAAAGCCCTACGCCATCCTGCGTATCGCCTCGGACCGCCGCTACCGGGACCGGGATGGCAACCGGCTCACCGACTTTATCTCCATCAAGGTACGCGGCCCTCTGGCGGAGCGCTGTGCGGAGTTCGCCTGGAAGGGCTGCAAGCTGGCCGCGGTAGGCGACTTTGAGACTATCTGCTTCGCGGATGACCCCGACCGCCAGCCCGGCTTCCTGATCAAAGCCACCGAGGTGGAATTTCTCTCCCCCAGACGGGTGGAGGAAGCCGCCATGGCCGCCGAGGAGCCGGACAGCGCTGACGCCGCCTAATGAAGAACACAGGCATCGTGTACCACAGCACGGAGCGCACGCCCACCGTGCTGGCGGAGCTGGCCGGACTGCTCCCCCCTCTGAGCGGGGAGCAGCTGGCCGCCCTGGAGGCGGACCTGCTGCAGAATGGTTGCTACTCGCCGGTCATCGTCAATGAGGAGCTGGTCATTGTGGATGGGCATAACCGCCAGAGCCTGTGTGAGAAACACGGCATCCCCTACAACATGGCGGTGTTCGCCTTTGACGATCTGCTGGAGGCCAAGCAGTGGGCGCTGGATACCCAGAAGGGCCGCCGCAACCTGGACAAGTGGGAGTTGGGCAAGATCGCCCTGAAACTCAAGCCTGAGATTGAAGCCAAGGCCAAGGCCAATATGTCTGCCGGAGGGCAGGCATACCACCCATCCGAGGAAGGTTCGGCAACATTGCCGAACCTTCCTCCTGTTGATACCCGCAAAGAACTGGCGGACTCCGTTGGCCTGGGTGAGCGCACCATGGGCAAGGTGATGCAGATCGACGAGCACGCCCCCGCAGCGGTCAAAGAGGCGCTGGACAAGAAGGAGCTGTCCATCCACCAGGGCTACCAGATCACCAAGCAAGTGGAGAACCTGCCGGAGGGGCAGCGGGAGCAGGCGGCCCTGGAGGCGGTGGAGCTGGCCAAGGCGAAAAAGGAGATCCAGGAAAAGGACGCGGAGATTGACCGCGAGGGGAAGATCGCCGGGGTCTTCTGCAAGGCGTATGAAAAGGCGGTGCTGCTGGACCCCACAGAGGAAAATGTCCGGATCTGGGCTAAATGCACCCGCATGACCAGGGACGAGATGGAAGATACGGTGAAAGAATCCCGTGAATTGGCGGAGGTGTTTCGGACCATTGCCGACCTCATGGAGCGTTTCCTGCCGGATAGGGGGACGCTATGACGGAAATGAGTGTCCGCCAGTGGCAGGAGCGGTTTCGTGCCGGGGATTTTTCCTCAAAGGATCGTGCTGTTCAATGTGAGGCCGGGTGGTATGACTGGTTCTGTCAGGATGTCGCCCTGGCCGGACGGCTCCAGAAATTGAGCAAGGTGGTTATGGGGATCACCGACCCCTATATCCTGGACCACTACTATGTCTGGTTCAAGAACAACTGCCCGCTGTCCGGCCCGCTCTATGATGACATACGGTTTGAACCGCTGCATGGCGACCGCAGCGGGAAGTATTTTGTGGTCATCCGGGACAGTCCCCATGAGGCCCATAAGTGGACGCTTTACACAGAGCGCCATGGATTTGAGCAGCCGGAATTCACCTGTGGAAACGTGCGGGATATGCTCCGCCATATCAATTCCATGGCCCCAGAGTCCTGGCGTGGTAATCCGCCGCCCGAAAAAGCGATGCATCCTCCTCAAAAGAAGCGAAAGGAGGCAGAGCGATGAACCGGGAAAACACGGGCGCCAAGCCGACTGCTCCGCCCAGACTGCCGCCAGAGGCGGAGCAGGAGATCCTGGAGGCGTTGTTCGAGGGAATGGAGATCCATTCCAGCGAGATCGCCGCGATCCTGAAAAAGCATGGCGTGTGCGGGGATGTGGAGGCCCTCCAAGACAGCTACCGCAAGCGCCTGGGCCAGCGGCTCATGGCCAGTCTCCGAGACGAGGGCGGCAAGCGTGAAGTGCTGGCCAACGGAAAAGGCAGCTATGTAGTGCTGGAGGGCTGCGGCGACAGGCGGCAGCTCAAGCAGATCCGCCGCCGTATCCAGAACCAGATGAAAGGACTGGATCTCTCGGCGCGGAAAGTGTCCGGCAGGCTGACGGTTCTGGAACGGCTGGCCCGCAAGTGGAGAAGGGCTGGTTGAGATGGATGCCAAGACATTCTATGAGCAGATCGCTCCAAAACTGGACCCAGGTGGCTTCAAGCTGTACTTCACGGCCAAGAGGATGACTGGCTTTGATCTATATGGGCAGTTCCCTTATGAGGATGCCCGCGGGATGTTCGAAATGATGAACGGCCACCAGCTCATGCGCTATCTGCTGGCGGATCAGTTCCATGCGGTTCGGTGGGAGATCGTGCCTGGAACCTGCTATGAACGGGCTGTCCTTCTCCCCCTCGACCGCACCACGCCGGCATATCGGGCATTCGAGCAGAAGCTGTACACAGCGGTCCTGCACGACTACCATCTGAATCCTCAGAAACAACATGATCGGAAGGAGCACAGTACCAGATGAAAGATGTAATTGTGATCGGCGTGGATCATGGCTACGCAGCCATGAAAACTGTACACTTTTCGTTCCCCACTGGATTGGTAGAGTACGAACATGAGCCGTACACCCAGAAAGACGTACTGGAGTACAACGGCAGATATTATGTGGTGGGCAGCGGCCGCCAGCCGCTTCAGAGGGATAAGACCCAGACGGAGGACTACTATCTGCTCACCCTGGCAGCCATCGCCAAGGAACTGGAGCATCGGGGTGCGGAGCACACCGCCAGCGTCCACCTGGCCGCGGGCCTGCCCCTGACCAGCTTTGGCCGGGACAAGAAGTCCTTCCGTTCATACCTGTATCGGGATGGAAGCGCTATCCCTTTTCGCTACGAGGGGCAGGACTACACCGTCACCATCCAGGAGGTGTCCCTGTTTCCCCAGGGCTATGCCGCCGTACTGACCCAGACGGAACTGCTGGACGAGCCGTCCGTCATTGTGGCGGACATTGGCGGCTGGACGGTGGATCTGATGCGGCTGGATAACCGCATCCCCAACGCCGCTTCCTGCCGGAGCCTGGAACTTGGCATGATCCGCTGCATTGATGAGATCAGCGAACAGGTGCGCCGGTTGTTCGGGCTGTCCATGACGACCGCTCAGATCGAAAGCGCCCTGCGGGGCAGTTCCGGCGGGATGGACGAGCGGATCAGAGCGGTCATCCACACCCAGGCGGGCAAGTACGCCCGAAACCTGCTCTCGGCAGTCACAGAGAGCGGCCTGGACATCCGAGCCATGCCCGCCATTTTCCTGGGCGGCGGAGCGGCGCTCTTAAAACGCCACCTTTCGGCCACAGACGGCCTGTGCCGCCCGCTTATCCTGGACGACGTATCCCTGAACGCCAAAGGGTATGAGCGCCTTGTGGGGCAGATGTCGCGGGGTGTCGGCCATGGCGGATAAGCGGCGGCTCAACCTTTCTTTTTCTCTGACATCGCCCCAGCAGCGGGAAGCTTGGCGCATCCTGAGTTCCATCCCAGTGGGGCAGCGGACAGACACCGTGTGCAGGATGGTCTGTAAGGCCCATGAACAGGACGCCCTGCTGTCCGCCATCCGGGGGCTGATCCGGGAAGAACTGCGCCATTTGGATCTGACAACAGAAAAAAGCCGGCAGGCACAGGCCGGGGACATGGATGAGAATGTCCTCGGCTTTCTTCTTGCCCTGCAGCAGGAAGGAGATGAGATCACCTGATACGCTATTTTGATATGTTCGCCGGGATCGGCGGCTTCCGGGCCGGACTGGACCGAATCGGAGGTTTCCAGTGCGTCGGCCATTGCGAGATCGACAAGTACGCCGACGCCAGCTACCGCGCCATCCACGACATCCGAGAGGAGGAACGATACTATCCCGACGCCAGAAAAATCGACCCAAACGACCTGCCCGGCTTCGACCTCCTGTGCGGGGGATTCCCCTGCCAGGCATTTTCAAATGCTGGCCGAAGAAAGGGATTTGAAGATGCCCGAGGCACTCTCTTCTTTGAGATTGCCCGCCTGGCTCAAGCCAGACGACCTGCGTATCTTCTGCTTGAGAACGTTCCAGGACTGCTTACGCATGACCAGGGCCGGACGTTTTCTGCCATCCTCGCCACGCTTAATGACCTGGGGTACCGCGTGGAATGGATGGTGCTTAACAGCGCGGATTTCCGTGTCCCCCAGGTCCGAAAGCGGGTGTTCATTGTCGGATATCTTGATCCCCGATGCGCCGGAAAAATACTTCCTGTCTTCGGAACAGACGGAAAAGCTCTTATACAAGTCCTCGGCGGGCCGCAGGGATCGAGAGTCTATGACCCCAGAGGGACCGCCTGTACACAGACTGCCGGAGGTGGAGGAAAAGGAGTAAAGACCGGGCTGTATCTGATGGAGCCGGACACAGCACGATCCTGTTTTGTGGATCTGTGTATCGGCAGGCCGACACCGACCGAGAACGCCAGGTGCCTTACCGCACGATACAGCCAAACTACACTCTGCAACCACCGCGGAGAACGCTCTGGGGTCCTGCTGATCAAAGAGGCAACCAAACGCGGCTACAAGGAAGCAGCGATAGGTGATACTGTCGATCTGGGGTATGCGGGCAGCAACACACGCCGTGGGCGTGTGGGCCACGATATCGCACACACCCTGGAGACCAGCTGCATCCAGGGAATCGTGGAGCGCGGCGGGCGCATCCGCCGCCTGATGCCCCGTGAAAGCCTTCGGCTCCAGGGATTTGCGGAAGAGCAGATCGACAAGATCCTGGCATTCACCTCAGATGCCCAGGCCTATAAGCAGGCCGGAAACAGTGTCACCGTTACGGTGATCGAAGCCATTGGCCGCCGTATCCTGGCGGTGGATGAAGAACCGCGGAAGATGGGTGATGCGGCATGACCGGCCTGAAAGACCAGTGCTTCGGCGTAGAAGTGGAGATGACCGGTATCACCCGTAAGCAGGCCGCTCAAGCGCTGGCGGACTACTTTGGGACCATACCGAAAGCCAAAGGCGGCGTCTATGATACCTGGAAAGTGAAGGACCCCACGGGCAAGGAGTGGAAGCTGGTCAGCGACGCCAGCATTATTGGGGAGCAGTGGACCGGAACAGAGTATCTGGAAAATGACATCAAAGATTTTCGTGTGGAGCTGGTCACCCCCAAGCTGACCTATCCAGAACTCCCCAGACTCCAGGAGTGTATGCGGCGGGTGAAACGGATCGGCGCCAAGGTCAATGACTCCTGCGGTATCCATGTTCATGTGGATGCCGCAAACCACAACCGGCAGAGCCTGAAGAACCTCATCAGCATCATGTACTCCAAAGAAGATCTTCTGTTTAAAGCCTTGCAGGTAAATGAGGCGCGGGCCATCCGTTTTTGTAAAAAGGTACGAGAACCTATGCTGCGGGAGGCCAGGACCCTATCTGCAGAGGAGACAACAGATCTGACTCAGTTGGAACGGATCTGGTATGAGGGGGATGTTGATAAAACGGATCATTACAATTGGACACGTTATTATGCGCTGAACCTCCACTCGGTTTTTTACCGGGGTACGGTGGAGTGGCGGTGCTTCAACTCCACCCTGAACCCCGAACTGGCCGCCGCCTACGTGAACCTCTGTCTCGCCATGTCCGCCCAGGCCATCGCCCAGCGCAGCACCATCATGCGCAAGACCCACAGTGACAACGAGCTGTTCACCTTCCGGGTATGGCTGGTGCGCCTGGGGCTCAACGGCGACGAGTTCAGGGAGACCCGAAATCTGCTGCTGGCGCATCTGGATGGGGACCGGGCCTGGCGCTTCGACAAGGACAGCTATGAAGTCAATCGAAACAAGAAGAAAAAACATCGTGAGGCGGAGAGGTGACCATGAAGATACGAATTGATGACACTATTTATGAGGGGACTGGGGCGGAGATCCTGGAACAGCTCCGGCTGGCCGCCTTTGACCCCACTGAGTTCCCGGATACGGAGAGCTATCTCTGGCAGCTCCGCAGCAACTTCATCCGCATGACGGACCGGGACTGTGTCCTGCCGAAGCACGGCCTGGAGGAGCAGGCACGGGTACTGTTTGGGGAACTGGCGAAAATTGGTGCGCTGGAGGTGCTGGAAAATGGCTGAGGGAAAGCTGTACTTCGCCTATGGGAGCAATATCAACCTGGATCAGATGGCCCAGCGCTGCCCAGACGCCCAGGTGGTGGGACCAGTCACATTGGAGAATTATGAACTTCTGTTCCGCGGCAATTTGCGGGGCGCCGGAGTGGCCACCATCGCTCCCAGGGAGGGGAGCACGGTACACGGCCTGCTGTGGAACATCACGCCAGAGTGTGAGCGCTCCCTGGATTATTATGAGGGTTACCCTGGCCCTTGCCCGGAACCATAAGAAGCTCTCCGGGAAAGTCAACCTGGGGAAGATGCTGCGGGAGACACGGGATCTCCGGCAGTTCTCCATGACCCCGGAGCAGTACAAGGAATTTCAGCACCGGGCGAGAAAGCAGAAGCTGTTGTTCGCCACCGTCAGGGATCGGGATGGCTGGGGGAAGCTGATCGACGTGATCCTGCCGGTGACCGAACTGGATCGGGCCAACCAGATCTTCCAGCGTATGCTGTACCAGGAACCGGACCGGCAGCCGGAAGCACCCACCCCAGAGAGGGAGCGGACGAAGGAGCGTACCAGCCCCGAAAAGGGCCCGCAGGAGCGCCAGAGGCACCCCAAGACCCCCACGGCACGGCAGGACCCGCAGACGCCCACACAGGGCCGCCAGAGCGGCCAGACGGCCCCACATCAGGCAGATCCGCCAAAAAAAGAGTCTCGGTCGGGACGCGGCTCGCGCGATACAAGAACCAGCTCCTCTACCCCCCAAGGCCAAGGAACTATGACTGAACGCCCCTCAGTGGAGGGACGGCTCAGGGCTTACCGGGCGCAGTTGGAGCGGAGCTCCGTCCCGGCCAAAGAGAAAACAAAATCCAGGCCCAAGACGAGATAATGGCGTGTTTAAAACAGGCATTCCACTCCTCCGGGGTGCGCCGGCCTATGAACGGCGCACCCCGGATTTTTTGCGTTTTCCCGGAGGTGAACGCCACTGAAACAGCCATCCCAAGCAAACAGGCTTCTTGTCTGCCTGCTCTTTTACATCCCCGTGGTATGGGCGGCGCTGCTCATCGCCCAATCACTGGAAAGCAGCCAGGGCCCGGCTGGCGGACTGCCGGCCCTGATCGCCAGCCTGACCGCCGCGCTCCAGAATCCCCTGGAGGTGCGGTGGACGGACAAGAGTCTCCTCTCCATCCTGAGTTGCACCGGCGTCTATATCATGGCCCTCGCCCTGTGGGGCGCGGAGCACGGCCGCAGGCGTGAGGGGGCGGAGCACGGCTCCGCCGCCTGGGCCTCGCCCCGGCAGGTCAACGCCATGTTCGCCCAGAAGGAGAACAAGATCCTGACCCGCAATGTCCGCCTGGGGCTGGATACCCACAAGCACCGCCGATCCCTGAATGTGCTGGTTATCGGCGGCAGCGGCGCGGCCAAGACCCGGAGCTACGTGAAACCCAACATCCTGGAGGCCAATACCAACTATGTGGTCACTGACCCGAAGCAGGAGGTGCTCACCGCCACTGGCGGCTGGCTGAAGCAGAACGGGTACGAGATCCGGGTGCTCAATCTGGTCAACCTGGAGCAGAGCGACGGCTACAACCCCTTCCGCTATCTGCGGGACGAGAAGGACGCTCTCAAGCTGGTGAACAATCTCATCCAGGCCACCACCCCGAAAGGCAGTCATGAGTCCGACCCATTCTGGACCAAGGCCGAGACGGCGCTCCTCCAGGCCATCATCCTCATGCTGTTCCAGGAGGCCCCGGAGTATGAACAGAATTTCTCCATGGTCATGCGGGTACTGGAATACGCCGAGGTGAAGGAGGAGGACGAAGAGTACATCTCGCCCCTGGACCTGCTCTTCCAGGCCATAGAACAGGATCGACCGGACAGCGTAGCGGTGCGGCAATACAAGGTCTTTAAGATGGCCGCGGGCAAGACCTCCAAGTCCATCCTCGTGTCCACCGCCGTCCGGCTGGCCCCCTTCAACCTGCCCCAGATCAAGGCCATCACCGACCACGACGACATGGATCTCTACACCCTGGGCGAGAAGAAATGCGCCCTGTATGCCGTTATCCCGGATAACGATACCAGCTTTAATTTTCTGGTATCCCTGCTCTACGCCCAGGCGTTCCAGGCCCTCTACTACAGCGCGGACCAGATCCACCATGGGGCCCTGTCCCGCCATGTCCACTTTGTGCTGGACGAGTTCGCCGCGATGCCCCTGCCCGGCTTTACCCGTGAGCTGGCCACCATGCGCTCCCGCAACATTTCCGCCAGCACCATCATCCAGAACATGGCTCAGATCAAGGAGCTGTACAAGGACAGCTGGGAGACCATTCCTGGCAACTCGGACACCATCCTCTACCTGGGCGGCAACGAGGCCAGCACCCACAAGTACATCTCCGAGGCGCTGGGCAAGGCCACCATTGACACGAGGACCCACGGCCAGACGAAAGGCCGCTCCGGTTCCTACTCCACCAATTTCCAGATGAGCGGCCGGGAGCTGCTCACCCCGGATGAAGTGCGCGGCCTGGACAACCGGTATGCCATCCTGTTCATCCGCGGCGCCAGGCCGGTCATGGATCTGAAGTACGAGCTCACCCAGCATCCGGCCATCCGCCACACCGTGGACGGCGGCGGGCCGCCCTATATTCATAAAGGGAAACAAGCGCCAGCGTTTACAGGAACTCCTCTTTTTCAGGCATTTTCCGCTGAAGAACTCAATGAAAGTGAGGAGAATGCTGCATGAAACATGATCTCAACCGCAACCTCCAGTGGCGGGCAAAGCGGCTTTACGCCCTGTTTGCCTGCCTCGTCCTGACCCTGCCCTTCGCCGTCGTCCCCGCCTTTGCGGCGGATGACCCTCTGTCCGTGGTCACCAGCCTGTCCGACTTCATCTTTTCCCTCATCCGGGCCGTGGGCCTCATCCTGCTGGGTTACGGCATCCTCCAGGTGGGCCTCTCCCTCCAGAGCCACGACCCGTCCCAGCGGTCCAACGGCTTCCTCACCCTTGCGGGCGGCATTGTCATAAACTTTGCGAAGGAGATTTTGACCCTTATCACCGGCTAATTTTAATTCAATTTTGCCCGGAACAGTACGCAGGTCACGCGCCCTGTTCCGGGCAGAAGGAGGCGCTTATGAAAAAATACGGTGTTATTTATGCCGACCCGCCCTGGCACTTCTGCGTTTATTCTGAAAAAGGCACTGGACGCAGCGCAGATCGTCACTATCCCACTATGGACATAGCGGATATTTGTGCCCTGCTCGTGAAATCACTTGCGGATAAGGACTGTGCCCTCTTTCTTTGGGCTACCTTTCCCTGTTTGCGGCAGGCTCTATCCGTGCTGGACGCCTGGGGTTTCCAATTCAAGACGGTTGCCTTTGTCTGGATAAAACAGAACCGAAAATCATCCGGCCTGTTTTGGGGCATGGGGTACTGGACACGGAGTAACGCGGAACTCTGTATTCTGGCA
>OLQA01000654.1_pt1 | contig 32681 bp, 22 predicted proteins | sample 1673151 | NCBI WGS metagenome assembly OLQA01 (sample SAMEA3136760, study PRJEB25190) | human gut metagenome | biome: human gut; feature: human-associated habitat; material: faeces | place: Austria | collected 2013
TTAGCAACCGCAATCGGTGATAACGTAGCGTTTACACAAATTCTTAACACTCGTGTAACGATAGCATAAAGAATAAATATATTTGCAATCATACATAGCAGATAGGGGAGCAAGCCCTTGAATAGATACATTACCTGACCGGTAAAACCTATATTATCTATGCTTTCTTTAAAAGTTGTTAAAAAGGCGCTTAACTCACCTTCTGTTCCCGCGCTATCCGCCAGCATATATGCTGCGAGCCCGACTCCTGCTTCAAAAAACCATTTAACCATTGTAAATGAATTTAAGGCAAATGCAAATCCGATAAAATATTCCAACAATGTTTTAAATACAATAGATGGAGATGTCTCGCGACCTGTCATTCTTGTTCCAAAAGCAATAACAAAATAAACAGCAAGGAGGCCAAAAGCAACCGTTCTGACTACTAAATAAGCATCATGCAGAACACCACCATCAGCCAGTGTTCCCATGATAGCATTACTGTATGTCGTTAACTTGTCATAAATACCAGTTAATGCATACATATTTTCATATATGTAAATATACATATCTGCCAATAATCCTTCCACTTATCGTACCTCCTTGTTATATTGATGTTCCAACTATATAGTTACATATTTTTGCTGATGAAAAGATTAATACTACCTTTGTTATCATTAATATAATAAATAATACCATCTTTGCACCATCGGCGCCTGTGCACCAGTCAAAAAACTTTTCCGTTGATTCGATTGTCATACGGTAATTTGTATCTTTTTTAATTTCTTTTATTGTTTTTTCCTGTCCTGGCACTGTCCTTCCAGTTGCGTCTATAATACCTTCTCCAGTATCCTTGTTACGTAAAACCTTATATTTTTCATCATCTTTCAATGCTTCTTCCGTCTGGTCTGTATTTACAGAAGAGTCATCTCCGTCATCACTGTCATCTAGCATTTCTGACAATGCATCCAACTTTTCCTTTATATCGTTCACGCCATCTACGATAATTTCTCTTATGCTAGCTTGATGGTCTGTGTATTCAAATGAACGCAAAGGAGCCATTGCTGATTGGTCTCTTTTCATAACATTAGCAACTTCACTGTCTCCAACTTCTGCACCACCGGCAGGATTTCCTTGTAATGAAGTATCACCCTGGTCAACAAAATACCCAACATTAATAGCTGTTGCTACTGCTGGAAATGTCTGGCATATAACAGTTACAACTATCATTTGCATCATAATGGCAAGTATTGTTTTTAAATATTTGAATCCGCTGCTATTAAAATTAATGAATCCTCCAGGTCCATTTTCAAAAATATCCGATACTCCAATCGGTGCAAATACGTAATATACAAACAACTGAATAATTCGCGTTCCTGCATAATACATAACAAATACTCGTGTACCAAGACTAACCATCTTTATTAATAACGCAGTCAAAGTATATCCAAAAATCGCCCATATGCTGAAATGTTCTGCTACACATCTGCTGAGCAGCAGCTGTACAGTTTCATTATTTAATACGGCTGATACTGATAATATACCTGAATCACTGGCAGTAATTGTATCATTCAAGCTTTCAACCATCGTCAACATAAATATAAATATCTGTTTTGTATGGAATAATACAAAAGCGCCTGCCAACAATAAGCAAAATGACTTTCCCATCTGTAACATTGAGAGTTGCTTCATCGCGGCCTTCTCTGTCAAATCGCCAAAAAAATGAAACAGCATTAAAACAAGGCCAATTGATAGCAGTATATTTGAAAATACTGTAAAGCTTGTTCCATTTATCATTTGTTTCAGGTATGTATTAAACTGTTTTAATACATCTGTATACGTAGAATCAATACCATATACATGAGTATATATATCTGTATACCATTCAACCAGATGAGGAGACATTGTTGTGGTTATTAGACTCATGTTTTAATCACCTCCCGTCTGCAAAAAAGGACATGCCAAAGCATGTCCTTTCGCATTCTTATTCTCGTACTTCTCCTTCTCCTGCTTTTGTTGTCATAGCATTGTAAAGTTTCGTATCTTTCGGGAATTCATCAACAAACGGGATAATGTCTTTTCCGTTATATATCAGACCATGACCAGAACCTGAACTTGTAATATACTCCATTTCAGCATCCGTAAGGTTGTACATCTGCTGCATCTGAGCACGTCCATATGCATTCATAGAAAGCATCATGACAAATTCAGAGTTTCCAATAATCGCACGTCCTTCTTCGGTTTTCATCATATCTTCAACCTGCTGTGTAATACCGGTTGGAATTCCATTCCATTTACGGGCACGTCTCCAAATCTGCTGAGTATATTTAGCAGAAATTTCTGTCTGTGTCAGAAGATGGAACTCATCACAATATAGCCATGTTCTTTTACCTTTTTTATAGTTTGCAATCATCTTATTCCAGATATTATCAAGGCAAACCTGCAGACCGATAGATTTCATACCAGTTCCAATATCTTTTATATTATAAATTGTAAAACGATTATTTACATTTACATTTGTTCTGAATGCAAACGAGTTCTGAGTACCCTCAACGAATTTCTCAAGTGCTAATGCAAGGTTGTGTGCTTCCGGTTCCGGCTGAAGTTTGACTTCTTCATAAAAATCTCTTAATGTTGGAACAATCTTTGCATCTTCCGATTTACCCTCTGCTCTTAATGTTCTGATGTATTCACGATATACATTCTTAACACATCTATCAATAACAGATTTCTGGATTGGAGTCAGCGGATATCTTGAACCTGTTGCTGCCTCACAAATAGAAGCAATAAAATCTGCTTTCATTGTAATTGGGTCGTCTCCTTCAGCTGAGTAATCAAGACCCATATCCATTGGGTTGATATGTACATCTGAGCCAGGCGCGATTCTAATGGAGCTTCCATAGAACAATTTTGCCAGACCTGCATATTCATTTTCCGGGTCAATTACGAACACATCATCATCCGTATGAAGCAGAACATTCACAATTTCTCGTTTTGCAGAGAATGATTTACCAGAACCAGGCACACCAAAGATACATCCGTTACCATTAATTGCACTGCTTCGGTTATATAGAATCATCTGCTTTGATACACCATTCAGGCCATAATACATGCCATCGTCCTGCCATAGCTCTTTTACTCCAAATGGCAAAAAGATTGCTGCTGCTCTGGAATTTAAAAGCCTTTCTACTTTCAACTTATTTCTTCCAAGCGGAAGCGCTGTTGTGAGTCCTGCCTCCTGCTGTGTTGCAAGAATCATTGCCTGACATACAAATCTTTCTGCTGTTGCCTGAAACAATTTTGTATTTTCGTCAAGCTCTTCTTTTGTTTTTGCAAATATAACTGCAGTGATTGTTGTATAAAACAATTTCTGGTTATCCTGTGTCAGGTCTCCCATTAAACTTTCAACTTCCTGTGAAGCTTGCTTGATTTCTGGTGAAATGACATCTACGGAATATCCATTTCGTGAAGCTTTTTTCTGTAATGTTACAACATTAGCATTTACATCAACTAGCTTATTTTTTAGCAAAGTGATTGCTTTTGACTGTGGAAGTGCGCGGTAATGGACACTTGTCAGCATATTAAAAGGCATATTTGATAATTCTGTTAAAATATCACCTCTTAAGAATGATGGAAGGTTCGATACCATCATTGCTCTTGCATATGTAGTACCGATAATCATATAGTCTCTTTCAAAAGTAAGAGCTGACGGACCGATAACATCCTTTGAGGTGAGCCCCATCTTCTGTATATGTCTCATATTAAAAGATTCCATAACATTATCTTTTTTCATCTTTGTTCTTCTATAAAAAGGAACATTTGAATCCATATTATAGATATCGTACATAAGAGAAAGTCTTTCAATTAGAGTGAGAGGTTTTGTAGTTGTTTTTGTCACACGCTCAAAACCTGCTGAAATTTCTCTGTCAAGTCTTTCAAATGTTGCTTTTGCAGTAACGATATCGTCTGCTTCTACAGACAGAACAAAGTATTTTTCATGGATGATATTATTGCTGGCTTTTGCCATCTTATCGATAAGCATTTCATTCATTTCTTCACGATATTCATTTAACTTATCGTTTTGAGTTTTCATAAGTACTTTTGATTCCAGCTCAGCCGGTTTTATTGTTTTATTAAAAATCAGCTGCTGAACATGTACTTCAGGTCCAAAAGAACTAAGTAATTCCATAAAATTACCAAATATTTCTTTTTGCCTTTCCGTATCTTCAATCAAGAAATTCATATCCGGAATCTTATAAACTTTCGAATATGTATTTTCATCATTCTGAAAAATGCCATTTTCATAAACACCAAGATAAGGAATACTACCCTGTACTGTTTTTGGAACATCTGTTAATGGACTTTTTTTCATTTGCTTACTTTTTGTGTTTGCTGCGTTGCCTGATGCAGATTTTGTATTTGTTCCGGATTTTTTATTTGAACTAAATAATCCCATTTATTATATTTCCTCCTGTTAGATTAGGCATACATAATATCCTGTTTGCCTCTTGCTCTTTTTGGTTTTTTCTTTTTTGCCGTTTCTTTCTTTTGCGGCTTTTTATTTCCATTTTTTTTAAGCATCTCTGCTTCTTTTATTGCTTCAATTTCGTCAAGCATAACATCATATGTCAGAACAGTTTCATATGGTCTATTTTTTGGTGCAATCAGCGATGGAAGCAAGAAATAGTAAATATATGTTTCTGCCCTCATCCCGTATGGTTTTCCGACTGCTAAATATAAAATCGGTGCCGCAAGCAGCATACCAATACATATAAGTGAATTCATTTCAAGTGTAATATTTAAACTATTAATGACTGTATAATAGACATATTCAACCGCCGCGGCTACTGCTACGCATATAGCCTGTCTTGACGTAAGTGGTCCAATCAGTGGTGATTCATACACCGACACATCTTTTGGTACCTGTACTTCAATCATTTTCTTCCTCCTATTTTTACCTTGCTCCTGTAATCTCTTCACATAGAGGCAAGGAATTCCATATTAATCCAAGTCTGGCTAACATAATACCCAGAACTTTCAGTCTGTCTCCATGTCCAAATAATGTATCCAGAAACAGCTTTATACTGTCGGTAGTAAATACAAGTGAGCCATTTTTTAATGCTTCATCACTTGTAGTACCTCCTGGTTGTGTTGAAACAAGCAAACTTGCTACAGTTTGTCCTGCTGCCCCGTCCGTACCCATTATTTGTGATATGATTGCCTGTGTTGCTATATTAATCAATAAGATTACTGCAACTTGCATTCCTAATGCTAACATTTTTTTCATGTACTGCACACCGCTGCTTGATGTTCCCTCGCGGTATACATCAGAAATTGCAATTGGCGCAAAAACCGTCATGACGCCTATTTCAAGAATCCTGCTTATTAATACTATCTGTAATATAACTTCTCCTATCATAGATATAAGCCATGGAATCAAAGCCAAAATAATGTAAGACAGCCTGTCTTTAATCCCAAGTTTTTCAATACCATTAATCAGCATTGTTTTTCTTTCGCCATGTTCTGATGAAAAGAAGTCATAACCGATATCACTGTTTGTTATATCATTTGCTAAGGCAGAGCCTGCACTCATCAGGTATCCAACGATTGCATCAGAATTCATAATAAACATATATGAGACAACACATCTTAAAGTTGATTTAAAGAATTGTTCTATACTGAAATTTTTTTCAGTCACCTTTCCTGACAAATCAATGAAATATAATATCAGTGTAATGCCAACAGCCAATCCTTTGATTGTATTAACCAAATTCGTAAACGAACCCATGTTCATTGCCGTCTGCGAGATTTCATCATATCGCTTCATTAATGTTGCGATTGACGTGGCTCCATAAGTTTGATTATACACTGTCATAGCCATTAAACCGATTAAGTAACTAATCATTAACCATTAAATCCTCCCTTCCCGGCTGGATATATTGTCCAACTACCATATTCTCTTGTCATTTTTAGAATCATTGCCAGCCTATCTGGAGGTCAACAAAAATTCGTCCATTGATAATATGACAAATATTTTTGGATTTTAACGTTTTTGTTTTGCTTTTTTCTGTAGATAATAATCAACAGCCATTTTTGCAGAATCTTCATCTAAAATATACTCATTTGCTTTTTTTATGAACACGTTATATGTATTCTCTGGCGTTTGAGGGAAGATTTTAAGAAATTTTAATTCTTCAGCTACCATCAATACAGCAGCCAAATCACCATCATCAATATTTGGCTTATCATCACCTTTTAAGTTTTCTACGGCCTCCATGATTTTCGATGTCTTTTTTTTGACTTCTTTTACCCCTTCACTTGCAGTAGCAGGAAACGCTGCGCCTTCTTCTCGCATAATATCGTCTTCTGTTTTTAACTTTGTAATGCATTCCCATCTCAATTTCTTGTCATTTACAATCTTTTTTATCTTGCTTATAAAGATATCATCACCGATGATATAACATCTATAAGGCCCAGCCATATTCTCTGCAATTTCTTTTATCTTTTCGCATTCTATATAGCGGTCTATCACATACATCTTAATTGCAGCACCCTGCATTTTTGATGCTGTGTATTTGTTCTTTCCTTTTTGTATGATAATAAGCCTTTTTCTATTTTTCTTTGTCATGATTAAACCTCATTAATCGTAATCATCGATATCGCTCATATAGTCGTCTGAATCTGTATCATCTCCCGGCGGCACCGTCTGAAACCCGTTTGCTACATTGATGTGGCCGCGAATCTGGTCATTTGCTAGACGTATCTTATTTGATGCGCTTCCATAAATATAATTTTTATACTCTGTTTCTTTCTCATCATCTTTAACTGCAAACGACATAAATGAAACAATCCCAAGGGATTTGCAAAGCTCATTAATTTCTTCCGCTTTTTTTTGAATATGTTTTTTAAAAACTTCCCGTCTATCGTACATAATTTATCTCCTTCTCCGGAAGTGTCCGGACATAATATCAGTATTGTTCTGTCGTTCCACCGAGAAAATCGTCAAAATCATTGTCAAAATCCTCATCATAATCAGATTCCGTATCATCTTGGCTCTCTGTTATCTTCGGGATTTCTAATTTCAATCGTTCTTCTGTCTGACTAATCTGTGGATTTATTTTTTTCTTTTCTTCTGCTTCTGTTTGGATTACTACATCCTGTTTTTTATTATCAGATGAAATTTTATGATTATTTTTTTTGTTAACTCCTGCATAAGAATTTTGACCAGCAGTGAAATCTATTTTGGCTTTATCAACATACTCAGCACTTTTATCATTGCTAGTTTCTTTTATGGAACATTCATCATCCGCTTTTAGCGCTTTTTGCTTAGATATATCCTTTTTTTCAGCCTTTTTGTCTGCTATTTTTTTCTTTGATTTTTTTTCTTCAATAGAATTCTCTTCATTTTGTTTCAGCAGATTTTCTTTTTTAGCTTTTTTCTTTTTTCTTTTTTCAAGTTTTACATCACGCTCTTCTCTATCTCCTTGAAATCTCCGTGACATCTCATCAAAAAATTTTGTATCACCATTAATACTATAATCTGCAATAAATGCTCCGCAGAGATACTGTCTTAAAATAGCTTTAATAAAGTTATTGCGGTACCCAGGAGTAATATGTTTTAGTAACCTAACGGCATCACCATCATCCTTATCATCTAAAACTACATGGTAATGGTAGTATTTTCTATAGCTGTCGCTTGGATATCTCGATAAACGTTTAGTATTCGTTTCCAAAAGCCTTACTTTATAAGCTTCTTTATTTGCATATGAATTCAGTATCTGACGGGTAGTCTCCGGAAAAGAGACCTGCCCCGTCTTGTAAAGACTAACCAAATCCATATCGTGATATGAATAGAGCTTTACTTCAATCTTCATGTTTAATTACCTGCTTTTCTCAGTCTTCTGTATGCAGACATGTAATAACCTCTTGCATTCGCATAGTAAACTGGGAGTTCATTGCCATCATTTCCAGGAATGATTTTTAAGTCTTCCATGCCAGCAAGAGCAGATTTGAAATAATCAAACCATGCTGCTCCAGTTCCACCAGTAACAACAAGAATGTCATAATCCTGAAAATATCCGGCCATTTCATATAACTTACGAGCAGCTTCGGTTGCTACTTCCTGGCAAGCTTTTTCAATATATGGCGCGATATCCACACTCTTGCTTGTCATATTCGTAATATCTACAACCTTAAATGAGCCGGTTTTCATGAATTTCCGCATCTGCGGAATTTTAATATCCATGTTGTAATCTTTGTAGATATAATTTGATGCTACTTCAAGCACTTTTTTCATACCAAGATTATTTATTGACTCTTCAAGCACTTTTTCGCGATTAATAACTCCATACGGGTCAAACGTTCCAAATCCAATATCTGCAATGATGATATTTTTTTCCATAATGCCACGTGATTCTTTTCTTGGCTCACCATTATCATCAAACAGGATTGAATTTAATGTTCCTGCAGGCTGTGACATTACACTGATATCATCACTTTTTAATGTGTTTTCAAAATGCATCCACTTCCCCATTCCAATTTTGATATCATATGAACCTGGCTGGCTGAATGCTGCTTTAATTTTTGGTGCATCTGCCTTTAAATAAGCAGCCGGGAGCCCAGTCTGTACAAAAGGTCTTAACTGAGCCTGATTTCCTCTTTCTTCATTTGTCATCAAACCAATAGCTACTGCTGTTCTTGCAAGGATTACAAATTCCTTTGTAAAATATCTGTTCCTGTCAAATGAAGAATTTGTGTCATTTGTATCGTCAGCCCTGACAAGGTCCTGTGCTTTTGTTCCAATCAAATACATTCCATCATTATCTCTGTAATAAATATCATCGTTATCAACGGACATTAGACTGCTGTCCATTTTTTTAACATACGATGGGAAACAGAATCGTTTATTTGGAGCCACTCCTTTAACACTGGAAAACCCAATATCTACTGAAATAATCCAAAAATTTTTAACCGGGTATTTTCCTGCAATGATTTCCTGTGGTGTATTGAATAATTTTAAATCCATCTTTTTTCCTCCATTTCTATAAAATCAATATAATCGCATACGTAATATATGCTGTGCATTTTTTTAGTTCTATTTTAATATGCTGAAAAAAATAAATATGGAACATATTTTTTTACAAAAAAACGAGACCGAATTTTTCGGTCTCGTGTATATTTTTTAAAATTGCTTTCTGTAAATAGAATAAGCAACAGCTGCAATTCCAGTAATACATAGAATGATAATCGTATAGCTAAACACTTTTCCTGTTTTTGATGTTTCTTTTCCCTCTTTGTTTTCTGTTTCATCAGTATCTTGTTCAGTTACATTATTCTTCGCTTCGTCTGAAGATTCTTCCGTGGCTTCTGTTATATCTGTATTTTCTTCATTTCCTATCATGCTTCCGTCATCTTCCGAGCCGTTACCTTCTGTATTCTGCTGATTTGCTGTCTGCTCTTGCTGAGCAGCCATTTTTTCTTTTTCGTCATATGTAAGATATGGACTATCTTCATAGCTCATTTTGCCTTCATCAATTCTTTCCTGAACGATTTGCTTTGCATCATCATCTAATATCTGCATATTTTCGGCTGACATATTATTGATAAAATTCTGTGCAGATGGAATCCACTTGTAGTTTTCATCCATATATCCATGATTATACATATTCTGACAGTATCTTTTATAATCAACATCTGAAGAAAATGCTGTTTTAGGTCTATAAAAACTCTGCGTTAATTCTTCATCTTGAGTATAATCATAATCTCCATTTATTGCGCTGTCATTCACAGTTTCTTCTTCAACATCGTTCTCCGCTGCATACACAGAAAACGATAATGGATAAATACCAATACAACACATAGAGCATATAACAGCTAATCTACTAAAAAATTTCTTCATAAAAACCTCCATTTTTATAATCCAGGATATCTTCCAAAATGCTGAAAGCCATTATAGTTATTGATTTTTATACCCTTTCCTGGTGCATGATATACTCCATCTGTATATCCACCAGTACAATGCAACCAATATTTTGTCCCATCAACCGTTCCGATATAAATACCAACATGGTCAGCTCCATAAGATTTTCCCGGCCAACACTTTTGACCAATATCACCAGGAATCAATTCAGATTCTGATATTTCTTTAAAATTGCTCGAGTTGTCAGGAGTGCACCAATCAGCTGCTGCTTTTCCTTGCGTTGCAACACCGGACCTCCAGTAACACTGCCCAACAAATGAAGAACAATCAAGATATTTTGGCGATTCATATGACGGTGAGTTCCTTGCATTCATAGAGTAAGTAACACCATAAAGCAATACTCCCTGTTGTATAATCTCCCTTCTTTCTTTTGTTACACGGCTGTCCCATGTTTGCATACATTGTCTAAGAATTTCTTTCATATCTTCTGGAAGATTACCATAATCAATCGTACCCCCGCCAGAACATTTATAATTTTCAAATACTTTTGAGTAAAATTTCTGGTCAGAGTATTTATATGGTCCATATGTATCTTTGTCTGACGCACCTCTTTTTTTGTTATGCGCTATTACTTTTGCATATGCTTCAATAATCTTATCATAATCTATTTCCTTGTCTTCTGATTCGGAACTGTCACCTGCAAGTGATTTTTTATCACAATATGCTTCAAATGATATAAAGCCATTTATGTTTTTAAGTTTTGATGGTGAACTGGAATACTGAGACTTAATTGCATTTGATTTGCCTCCAAATTCAAATCCCTCTACTACACTTATTAATGAATTCGTATCATAAGGAGATGGATATACCGCATCTTCCAATATCGATGCAAATGCATCTGCTGCAATATCAATAGATTCCTGAACCGTATAATTTCTTTTCTTATTATTATACTTTTTCTCACTTGAGCTTTCACCAGACTCAGGCATTGGTGTGGGTGTAGCAATAAGTGGCTCACTGGTCACACCTGGAATTGGCGTCGGTGTTGCTGTAGCTGATGGTCTTGGTGTTGCCGTTGGTGATTTTGCTCCGCCAACAGGAGTATTTCCTCCATCAATCCAGGAGCCATCAATATGAAACAAATCAAACTCATCAGTTCCCTTTCCTTCTATTTTATATTTTTTGCTTGATTTTCTGTAGCTGTATTCTTTTTTATTCTCATTAAATCTTGCCTGAGCGATTGCTTTAAATATTTCTTTGTATGTATAAAACCCTTTTTCCTTTGCTGCTGCATCCATCAGCTCTTCATACGCTTTAACTTCATCAGATAATATTGCAGAGCAATAATTGCTGACTTCAACAGTTTCCTGCATTCCCTGGAATTTTGTCCAATCGGTTGTAGAGTAAAAATCTTTCATTTCATTTGTAATCTCTTCATCTGTCCATAATACTTTCTGTTTTGATTTATTATTTCGCATTGTGTAAAGATTTTCTCCAATTGAAAAAGCCAGCCCTCCAACAGTAAGTGAATCAGGCCATTCATAAACTTTATATCGGAATGTTGATAATCCGGTCATCAGAGATTCCATTGCTGACTTCTCCTCTTTTGTTAAAACCGGAGTTGGAGTTGCTGTTGGCTTCTTTGTAATTGTAGCATTAGAGGAGCTCTTTGAGCCCCCCTTATTATTTACAGCATATGTATATACGGGTGTAGCAAATCCAGAGGCAATAGTTGTCACAAGCATCGTCATTGCTGTTACTACAGCCGTAAATTTATTTAAAATTTTCTTTTGTTTTTTCATTTTGCGCCTCCATTATGACAATATTGATTTAACAGTAGCAATATCCTGGTCCATTTCATTTATTCGCTGATTTAAATATTCAGAAGCAGGTCTTTCATAATATCTGATAAAATATTCACCAGCCTGTCTTGCTGTGGTACATGCATAAAAACCATCTATGGAAGCCGTCCAGTCACTTGTATCCGTTGTAAATTCATTTTCAAGCATTTTTAATTGCCCTTCTAGTGTATTATACTTGTATCCGTGAGCATTACACCATTGCACAAGCTTATCTCTTCTTCCACCGGTCCATTGTGTGAGTCCATAACCTCCGCCACCGCCAGCTTCAACTTGTGTATATTCAAAATCACATTCACGCTTTATGTTAACAAGTACTCCTATTGCCTGTTCCGGCGATAATTTTCGACTCATTTCTGTCGTTAAGAAATTATAAACTTTTTGAGCAACTTCTTTTTGTGATTCCGTCATAGTTCCAGGTGAAAATCCTGCTGATGAGGATGATGTTCCTGCACTGTCTTGGTCACATGTTCCAGGTATTCCTTTATAGAAATCAGGCTTCTTTATATACTGGAATGTTCTTTTTAGTGTATACGATTTTGCCTTATAATTATCATCTTTTGGATTATCACTTTCATAGTTAGGATTCTCCTTATCAAAATCGTCAACATCATAGACATTAACTTTCCACCACTTTTTAATGTTAAGTAAACTGTCAAAATGAAGCGTTATTACGGCTGCGCTATATTTTGTATGTCCTGGACATGCAGTATAATGAGTCTCGTAACAAATGTCACCGTCTTCATCGCGTTTATAGTCTGTATAAGAGTATGTTCCAACAGTTACCCCCCATGAGTTTACAATGTCTCTTGTATATGTCTCCATTATAGGAACCTGATAAGACATTCCATCTACATTTGTTTCATCACCTGGTTTTCCAAGTTTATCATATACAGGTAATCCATCTGCTCCCTGGTGATACTCTGTTACTTTTGTTCCTGTAACAATATGACTTGCATTAAATAAACCAACAAGTGTGGAATATTTCAGGTCATCATATCCACCAATTGTATAGTTGGTAAGGTCAAGCCCATTCTCGTCAAAATATGTAATCAAACGCCATGTGTCTGCATTGATTTTGTCTGTCAAGCCGTTCTGGAATGCGTTTTTAACGCTTTCATCATCAACTCCAGTTGTATCTTTTGTATTAACGACAGTTTGTTTTACAGATGTATTTGCATTGATATCAAAATCAAACATTGCCAGGACCATAGATATTAATTCCTGATTGTTATTATAGAAACCATACACTGCACCTTCATCTGTTGATTTATCGTAACCTTTTGGTGTTGGTGTAGGCGTGATACCTTCTGGCTGTTCCTGTTCTTTAGGGAATGTATAATATACATTTGTTTTTGTGTTAAGTATATCCCTGTATGTTTCCTGCGTAATTTCCTGCCGATAAAGGATATCTGCATTTACACTAGTTGAAGCGGCCATTCCAGATGCACCGACTGTTGCCATATCACAAGTATTATCCAGGATATTACCCATATTTGTTGCTGTTTGCGGGATATATCCTTTTCCATTCATATTTGTTCCAGATGACGCATTTTTTGCAAGAAACTCTAAGAAATCTCGATGTCCGCCAAATGGATGTCCATAAAGACCCTCTTTTTGTTCCGGATATCCAGTATCAACCCATGCTTTTTCATCAAATTTTAATACATATATTTCATTTGATGCAGGTTCATTTCCAAGGGCAATTGGTTGATTAAATGTTACTTTTAACACATCACCGTCTTTTCCCCAATAAGAACCCATCGCAACAAGGAATACTGTCTTATCTCCAATCTTAGTAACCGCATATCCTCCGCTGCTTTTTAAGTTTCCTTCAGAATTAAGCTTGTCATAGATTGTTCTACATGTATATCCCCAATTAATCCCATCAATATTACCTTCGTTATTCCACCACGTTCCAGTTGTTACATCGTACAATTTTTCAACATCAGAGCTATCACCTTTCTGCATTTGTGGTGCGTTCATGGAATCAGTGCCGGATGCAGTTCCGCCTTCGCCACCGCCTCCACCAAACTGATTGGAAAGTGCACTTCTGAATGATGCATGACAAAGTGTAAGAACATCCACCATTTCCTGGATAACTTCGGTTGTATCTTCATCACCGGCATCATAATACACTTCATCACCGGTATTTTTGATAAATGATAAGAATGAAAATATCATCAATAATACGACTATAATTGCTATTATAATTGGAATTAAGATTGACAATAATGAAGTCATTAAAACCTGAAGAATTCTTACTATTGTTTTGAGGAAAGAAAGTCCCCCATTTTTCATTTTGAATCTAAAATTTTTCAGCATCTTAAATCCATTTTTTATTTTTCCGCCAAGAGCTCTTACACCTGCCTTAGCAGCGCTCTTTGCTCCACGCTCCTGAACCGTTTTTACGCCTCTTACTACGGCTTTTCCAGCTAAAGCTGCTGTTCTTGCTGTTGCTTTTCCAGCTAATGATGCTGCTCTTGCTGTTGCAGATGCCGCTTTTGCGCTTGCTTTTCCAAATGAAATAACATTAGAACCAAATCTTCTGATTCTTTTTACAGCTTTCACTGTTTTTAATGGTGATGAAAGAATTGCTTTTACAACTCCGCCGAACATCATTAAACCACGCATGGTATAATCGCTGCCCATATATTTGTTAGCATAATGCTTTAGTTTTTTGACTCCACTTACAGTTTGATTTCTTAATCTTTTTGCAAGTTTCATCATATTTATTGCTGACCTGTTGAGCAAATAACTTTGAATTAATTTTAACTGTTCAGGTGATATATTTCCGCTGAGCAAGAGCTTTCTAATTTCTCTCTTGTTTAATGGGATACCATGTTCCTGCATCAATATCGGTATAGATGCCGATAAAAATGCGTCTTCAATTCTTGATTTCTTTCCATGAAATTCTCCATTTAAAATACCTTTTTGGATAATCTCTGCTCTTGTTTGTGTATATACAGACATATATGCCTGTGCAAGTATCGCATCTTCACCAGACAGCTTTCCGTTTTTTACAAGCTGTCCAAGTTTGCCGACATCAGTTGTGATTCCCCTTTTTCTAAGTCGTTCACGTGCATCCAGAACAATGGCAGTTTCTTTATGTGTCTTGCAAAATGCAGTATAAAACATTGCTGCTTTTTTTACTTCGTCTGGCATATCATCAGAAATCACTAATTGACTCAGTCTTTCTACATCAGTACAAATACCATAACGTCGTAATACATTTCTATATTCAGCAAACTTTCCTGCACCAAGATACTTTAATTCAAGTTCTTTATTCATTTTTGCAAGCAATCTTGCATCGCTACAGTTCATTGCTAAAATGCGGTCATAATTCATTGCAAGAATTTGAACATCATCATTCGTGAATCGTATACTTCGCATAAAATTGTATGATTTTTTTCTTAAAAAAACATGCAGATATTTTCCTTGTTTATTCAATGTTTTTGTAAACTCAGTTTCTCTTAATATCTGATTGATACCTTTTCCACGTTTTTTTAATGCAAAATCATTTGTAGTAAATGAATCTCCAGTCTGCATAAAATCTGCATCTGATGCACCTGCGGTTGTAACTATTGGAGCCATTGATATCGGCATTAATCCATATCTGCCTCCATCATCGTCCATGACAACTGACATTCCATTTCCGAGTGAGATTTCTTTTGCCCTTTTTTCTTGTATTGCTTTTATTTTTTCCTTTACTGCTCTTACAGAATCAAACATTGGAACGGCTTTTGCCTCTTGGACCTTTGCAGAAAAAACCTTTACATTATCTTTAATGTCAATTGCTAATCCTACACCGTTTATAATAGTATTTGTTCCTTTTTTTACAGTAAGTATTGTGTTCATAGATGTAGTAAGAACATTATCATTTACTGTTGCGCCTTTCCATCCAACAAAGGCTTTGTTTCCCTCCATCTGATAAACATTCATTACTAGTCCGCCAACATTAACAGTGCCGCCTGAACGGATTGTGAATTGTTTAGGCTTATCGTTAACAATCAGTGTAACCTGATTTCCTTGACGTCCAGCTATAATACCTGCATCAACTTTATTTCCTCCACTCGGAGCATTTGAACCAAATTGAGGATTGGAAAAACCAAAACTTTGTATATTTCGTCTGCCATTATTTTCAAATGAAATTTCTTTTAATATTTGCGCTGTTTCAGAGTCTGTCTGATTCGCAATAGAATAAGAGTCTGCTATTTCCTTATGTGAAATAAAATCAGCACCGCTTGCTCTATTCATAGCACGAATCATAGCACTTGACTCCGATTGTGTAAGCATGTCACCATTATCTTGAATTTCATTCAATGGCGTAAATCCATGAGATATCGGTTTATTTTGTTTGCCGATTTCCGCATTGTTTATGATTTGATTTCGTGAATCTGCCCTTGCAGCTATTTCCGTAGCCGCTATAGCAGCTGCTCCTGCAGCTATTCCGCTAATCACATTATCTTTTTGAATGCGTTCGGTTTCTGTCGCAGTTGATTTTTCTTGACCAAAATGAGTATTTCTTGTCCCATTATCATGCGAAATTATATTGTCTCTGCTTTTATCTTCAACTACACGATTCGTCTTGACTTTGATTGTATCTCTTTCTGCAATGGTCTGCGCATCTCTAGCTTTGGGCAAAGGTGGAACATACTCATGTTGATGACTTTCTGTAGCGAAAGTCCTTTCTTCCACATGCTGTACAGACGACCTGTCTCCATAGTCATTCTGTCCTGCAGCTTCATATGACGTTTGTACATATTTATTTCTACCTCTATCCGACGAATGGTCAATTGAGTCAACCTTATTCTCCAGTTTTGAAGATTTGTCAGCATCATCAATGATTCGCTGTGAATCTTGTACCTTATTCACATTATATTTGCTATCCGTACGACCATCAGCAGTATTATAGGAAGATTCGTTACTGTGATTATTTTCTTTTGGTTCTAAAGTCGAATGTTCGTCATATTCTCTTTGTCCTGCAGCTTCATATGATGTTGGCTTATATTTATCTTCTCTGGTTAAATCAGATACATTCTTTATTGAGCCAGGAGTTCCATCAATATATATACCTGAAGAATTTTGCCTATTTTCTTTAGCTCCTTCATACGGTCTATTTTTTATATCTTCTTGGCTTTGATTAAATATATCGTTTTTAGAATCAGGACGTTCATCAGTTGCCATTTGTCCTGTTTTTTCGTATGATGTCTGTTCATATCCGTTACGTTTTTTTTCAACCGGCATCTCTGAAGCAACAGGTTCTTTTTCTGGTTTTTCATTGTCATACGTCTTATTGTATGTACTATCATGTTGATGATTAAACATGTCATCTGCGTTACTTCCGGCTGACTTATTACTTCGACTGTCTGATGTACCATTAGAGTCATATGTTCTTTCACCGCTGGAAGATATATCTTTATGATAATCTTCCTCTACCGAAACAGGATACTGTTCTTTATTTTCTCTCTGTCCTGCAGCTTCATATGATGTTGGTTCATATTTGGCTATTCTATCTTCATTTGGAAGATTATGCGTTTTGATATTATCTTCATATTCACAATTACCGCTAGACGGAAAACTGTGGTCAACTGTACGTTGTGTTTCTGTCTTTGTATAACTTGCTGCATACGTGGAGTCGGAGCCCGCATCTGCATCTGGCGATAGCTCTGAATAATGTTCTTCATTGCCAGAGCCAGAGGTGTATGCATGTGAATGCAAATCCTCAGAATTATACCTATCATGAACATTTGAGTCTGATTTTGACCTTGAACCATTATCATGTCTGATTTCCTGTGAACGCGAACCTATATTATCCCTATAATCATTTCTTTTTTCTACATTCTTTTGCCGCTTTTCTTGTTCATTATCAATGCTGGAATTTTTTTGTTTGCAATATTTTTCAGCATTTGGACTTTTTACAACATGCGATACATCATTGGCATTTTCTTTCCCCGTGTGTTGTGTATGTGTGATATCCTCAGCTCTATTATTAGGATTTAATCTTTCTACATTCTCTTTTGATGAAGAATGATAAGCATCGTTGTTAAATAAGTTTCTTGATTCGTTATGTTTTTCTTCTTCTACGTGAGATTCATGATATTTTTCCGATTCACTGTGGTTTAAGGCACTTTCACTGTTTGTATTTCTTTCTGTCTTTTCTGTTTTTTCTGTTTTTTCTGTTGAAGATACGTCACTTTGCATGCGTGATTCAAATTCTTTTTGTCTTTGTGCCTGCAGTTCTCTAAGCGTTTCTGCTGCTTTTGCAGTAGCCTCTCGCTCATTTGATGTTATGGTAGCGGCGACTGTCGCAGCCCTTGCGGCATCTTCCATTGCTACACGGCGTTCTTCGTCAAGCTTTGCACGGAATTCATCAGCTTTATGACTTTTCTCATTAAAGCTGTCTTTTCCTGTGTGATGACCTTCAACGAGATTCTTTGTAACAGTGTCTCTCATTGACAGCTGAGGCTCTTCTTCTGTTTCTTCTGAAACCTCTTCTTCCGTCTCGTCTGCAACTGCTTCAACCGGAACCCTTTCTTCATGACCATCGCTATCCCTTAAAAGGCATTGTTCTCTTAAGAATTCATAGAAATCAGGATATTTTTCAGCAAGTTCGTATTCTTCTGCATTATCAAATAGCTTATCAAGGTCAATAATATCAAGTGCTGTATCTGCCGCATCATATACAAACTTTTGACCGTCCGTAATGTTTCCATGTTCTCTCTCATTAGAGACATCGACCATATCAAGTGCTTGTCCTCTGCTGAACAATTCAGCAAGCAAAGCAATAAATTCATTTTGAGAAAGCACTTTATCGTCTTTTATATCCACTTTTGTCACCTCCTTTTTCTTATGTTTTTAGTAATCACAGCTGCTGCAGCCAAATCACCAGGACGTATTACATTTATCCTATGAAGAGCAAAGATTTTTGCTTTTCTTGGGTCATCTATTAATGCATCCATTCTGTTTGCCATACAGCTCAACATCGCAAAAGCCTCATCTTCTGTCAGAATACCTTCTGTTTCTATGATGCTTGCAATTGCCGTTCTACTTGCTTTAAATTCAATTTCTTTAAATGATTTATTAAAGCTTTTGATTCCATTAATATCCAGGTTTTTAATAAAATAATCGTAAATACCTGGAGTCACTAAGACTTTTTTATAAATATCTGTTATCAGATTTTCATGCTCAGTGTTTATCAATGCTGAGAGACTCTCTTTATCTGCTATAAGCAAAGTATCATTTTTTACTAAATCATAATAACTAGTCATTTAACACCTCCTGCCGACAATATTTATCCGGCACTTTCACATCTAATATGCCTAAAAAATTCAAGCCAAGGAGCGGCTTTTGCATATTTTTTGTAGATTCTACCTTTTGTTAATATGACAAATAATTTTTTAAATGTTACGATTTGTGCAAAAAAAGTCTCTAGAACGTTCAACGTTCCAGAGACTTTTTAATTTTTTTGCACATTAATATGTTTTTCCATACCGAAAACACTCTTCCAAAATACAAATAAAAAATAACACTGAGATATAATGTTATTGCAATAAATATATTCGAGCCGAGATTATTAAACAGACAAATCACACCGCAAGCAAATACTAAAACACCTGCTATCTTATATTTCTTTATTAGTAAGATAATACCAAGTGCGATTATCATAACAAGAGGTATATAAGCAGACATTCCCTGATATATAACACTAAGTGATAAATGCATTTTTCCTATTTTTAATATCTGTCCAAGTGATTTTTGTATTTTTTCAAAATACCATCCACCATCTCCAAGAGATTTTGAGATACCCTTCCACTGCTTATCATCAAGATACATGGCAATTAAAAAAAGATTTTTTTTATTAACTGCATTATCTGGAAGAGACAATGCATTTAGAAATGCTTTTCGTGATGAATCAAATGACAATACATAATTAAAATTCGACATAACTCTTTGTAATTTACTATTCCATGTGTAAACTTGTGTTATCAGTATGTTCATCATGTATCCAAATATAGCTGTAAATATCGCACATAAATAATAAAGGTTATACTCTTTTTTCTTTTTTTTATGTATGATATATTCTATTATTTTGGTTACCAATGCAAAAAATAGCGCATAACAAAATGACATAAATAATATTGACCAGATAATAGATGTTAGTCCAAAATATTTTTCAAGAAAGTATGAAAATTCAGCAAGCTGTGCTTTCATTAGGCTGAGCATATGTTTGCCTCCTGTATATCTTTATTGATTTTTTTTATCGCTTCCAGACATTTTCCAGAAGGTTTAATTTTCTTAAGATTACCAAAATAGAAGCTTGCCATTTCGATAAGCATTAGTTCTACATATCTTCGCTCCTCTTTCGTCATTTCCCCTCTTTCACTTATCTCATTAAACCATACTGCTGCAGTCATGTATTTATCAAGATTAGACCCTGCGTGAAGAACTGGATTTGAAGGAACATTTTTATCTTCCTTTTTTGGCTCTTTTATCTCTTCTTCCCATAAATCGTCATCTGTAAGTTCTTCGCTGTAAATTTCTGTATCTTTTTCGTTTTCAGGAGTCTTATACATCCAAAGCCTATCAGTTTCATCTTCCTTTTCATTATCTCGGCTGTCAGTCTCATGCATTGCAATTAAATCTGCTCCGTCATCGTCGTCATATTCCATGTCTGAAAAATCTGCGATATTTTCAATTAACGGATTTATATTTTTTCTGATTTTTTTTCTTCCTCTTGGCATTTGTCTTTTTCCCCCATATTTGTCATTTTTTCTTGTAATCTTGTTACCCTGTTATGCTTAAACCTATTGCTTGCCGCCATTTTTAATGAATCTCCGACTACGATTAATGTTACATCCTGTCTCGCTCGTGAGATTGCTGTATTCACCATATTTCGAGTTAATAAGGATTGTGGCTTATCAGGAAGTACAATATAAACCTTATTGTATTCACTTCCCTGGCTCTTATGAATAGTGATTGCGTCAGCATGTTCCATATCCATAGCATCATCCTTATTTATTTCAATTATCTTATCTTCCCCTTGCTTTTTTATTCTCAGCGGAAGTTCAATCGTTTCAATAAAGCCAATGTCTCCATTGCAGTACCCAGTATCGTAATTGTTTCTTGTAAAAACTACCTTGTCACCATTTTTAAAATGGTCACCATGTAACCAAACACCAGGGGTTTCGATATCTTCAAATTCTCTGTTTAGAGCCATCGTCCCAACGATTCCTTTTTTAGTTGTTGACAGAATCTGAGTATAATGCGGGTCTCCGCTATAGCACGACTTTAAATAAGCTCTTGCCTCTTCTTCTCCTGTACACATTCTAATTCTAAATGAATCATTCTCAATGAAATCATATTTTCCAACAAGAATTTTCCCACAATTATCAATCACAGCAGAACCCTCGCTCTGACGCATGATTTTTTTTAACTTTACTTTTGGTATTACATTCGAGTCAATCAAATCACGAAGTACTGCACCGCATCCAACACTTTCCAACTGGTCCGGGTCTCCACTTAAAATTAGCTTTGCTCCTGATTTTACAGCCTTTACAAGATAATACATCAAGTCTGTGTCAACCATTGACATTTCATCTACCACTATCAATTTTTCATCAAGTGGATTATCTTCATTTCTTCCTGCATCTTCAAGGTTGTACGGATTCAATTCAAGCATGATATGAATCGTTGATGATTCATGACCTGAATGTTCTTTTAATACACCTGCTGCTCTGGCTGTTGGAGCGCATAATCTCACTTCTTCGTCCGGATGTCTTCGTTTAAACAAATCAATAGCACCACAAATAGTATGCGTTTTTCCTGTTCCTCCGCGTCCCAGTAGAATCGTAACACTGTTTTTATCAAATACCCTTAAGAATTCAAGCTGTTCTTTGTTATATTTATCATTTATCTCTTCAAAAACATTCTCTGGAGTTCCTAATACCGTATCTGCTTTCATTAGACGGCCTATTTGGAAAGCAATATCTGTTTCTTTATTTAAAGTCCTTATATATCCAATCAGGTCATTTTCGCAATACACATTATCCATCATAGACATAATCGCGAGGATATAATACGGAGAAACAACAAAATCTTTCCAAGCAGAGACTCGATGCAACCTTGCGCAAGCCATATAAAAATCACGTTTTTTCATTGCTGTATTTCCACGCGATTCATTATCATTCAACACTTGGTATATTATTGCTTGAATGCGTTCATCGCTTAAATAGCTGAAACCAAGGTCTTTTGCGAGGAAATCTGCCACCTGAAAATCAAGTTCCATTCGAAATAATGTGCGATATGGATTTTTGCATAACTTCTCTTCTGCTTCTAAGTCATACATGGCAACCAACATGTCTATTTGCGGATAACCGATACCATATTTGCCATATTTTTTAACCAGAATATCCTTTGACATCATTGAACCGACTGTTGTTTTTAAATCATTTAGCCATCTTTTTGACCCTTTTAGTTCTTTCCAAAATGCGGTGTCATTCCATAAATTTGATAATTGACTAATGTCACCATCAACAGCTTCAAGGATTCTGTTTGCCGTTTTGTTTGATATTCCTTTTACTTTTATTAATAGTGTTTTTGCATATTCCTCATCGTTATAATTAATACACGAATACAATAGATGGTTTATGTATTTTTGTCTTACATTTCTGGTTACTTTTTCTATTCGCTGTTCGCGAAAATCTACTTTTTTAATTTCACTGATATCATTTACCTGGAACTCTACTTTCATTGGAACCCCCGGAACAACATCAGGTATCTTTCCGCTGCATATAGCTTCAAATCGCGGGCAATCTTTATCATAATCGCTCTTAAAAATAAACTCCGCATAACCAGTTTTGTCTCTGTCAATTAAAAAATCAACAATACGCCCCTTTACAACAAGCGCACCCGACACAACAGGATTATCATTCTGACCACCCGCAACTTCAAGCATAGTAAAATCTCCTTTCCGGCTACATTGATAACCGATGTGTTTTTGTAAGATTAGTATGCTGAAAAAATACTATTTCAGTCATTTTTTTTGATTTTTTCTTGTGTTGTCAAATTCATATCCTGTAGTAAAATCTGGTTTTAATACGATGTATGCATCAAATAGGTTGCCAGTTTTGCTTTTTAATCCTTTTTTTAAGCTTGTTTTTTTCTTTTCAAGTAAATCTTTTAAATCTTTTGTTGATAATATCTTTCCACCTGGCTCTCTCCATATATGAAAATCACAGGAATTATCTTTGCGGCCCTGACATTCAAACATCTTTCCATTTTCCATAATTGGTTTTCCACATTTTGGACATTTAAAACCAGTATCTTTTGCTTCCGGTCTATACCATGTCAGCTGGCCATCTTTAATGATTAGGCTTGCATCAAATTTTGAGCCATCTTTCTTTTTAAATCCTTTTATTACGCCTGTCTGTTCTCCTGCTATTAACCTTGCTACTTGCGCTTCTGTAAGTGTTTTTTCACAAATCCTGCTCCAAATAATAAAATCACACTCTGAACATTTATAAGATGCTGGAGTTTTAACCAGTGGTTTTCCACATTTTGGGCATATTAAATTTGTTTTATTTTCAAATGGGGCCCATGAAATTTTATTCTCCGTATTCAATATCAAAGAAGCAGAGAATGTCCCTCCGTCTTTTTTCTTGAAACCAGAAATAACTTCCGTTTGTTTTCCTGCCAAAAGGTCTGATACGTTTTTATCTGTTAATTCCACTCCCGCTACATTTTTAAATACGGAAAAATCACAGTCAGGATAACCACTGCAGCCGTATCCTTTTGGCAGGGCAACGACCGGTCTTCCGCATTTCGGGCATTTGCCAACCTCTTTTCTGTTTCCTGCAGCCACTTTCTGGATTTTCATCCCTTCCAGTTCTTTTAAAGCCTGATATACATAATCAATGACTTTTTCATAGACTTCATCATATGTCTTAGTGCCTTCCCGTATATCATTCATGTATACTTCCCACTGTGCAGAAAGTTCAGGGCTTACAATAGAACTGCTGCCAAGATTCTCAATGTAACGCTTACCTGAATCTGTGATATGAAGACCCTTTCCTTTTCCAGATTTTACGTCTTCAATATATCCGGTAGAAACCAGCTCTGAAATAATTGCGGCTCTGGATGATGGCTGGCCAATACCTCCGGCTTTTTTCATAGCCTTCTTAAGCTCTGTCTCATCAGACGCCATATATTTCTGGACATTCTCCATCGCTTTGATAAGTGTTGCCTGTGTAAAACGTGCAGGAGGCTTACTTATGATTTCGTGCAGAGATTTTTCTTTTTCTTTTAATTTCTGCCCCTTTTTAAGGTCTTGAAGCGGCGCTTCTTTTGGTTTTGAGGTAAGGACTGTAAAACCAGGATTTACAACCTTTGAGCCGGTGCAGGAAAACTTAATACTATTGTCAGTCAGCACTGCTTTTGTTTTCTCTTCTTCCAATGGGGGGAAAAATATTGCAAGAAATCTTTTGAAAATCATTTCGCAGATATGCATTTCGTCCATTGTTAAATTACCAAGTGCTGCTGTATCGCCTGTCGGGATAAGCGCATCATGCGAAGATTTCTGTACTTCAACATCATTTACAAATCGTTTGTTCCTCTGTGCAGCAGCGATTGCTTCCGGGGTAACCGATTTTGCATCTGCGGAAAGGCTTGGCATAGCCTCCACTGCTTTCAGCAGTCTGGCAAAATCCTTTGACTTTTCGGTAGACACATATCTCCCATCAGTTCTTGGATATGAAATGAGCTTATGTCTTTCATATAAAGACTGAATCAGCTCCAGTGTCTTTTCCGGGGTGTACCCATACTTAGAACCTGCTTCAACCTGAATGTCAGTCAATTTGTATAGCTGGTCTGGCTGTGTTTTTTTTGCAGTTTTTTCAAAACTCAGCACCTCTGCTTCACCGCTTAATGCATCCAGAACTTTCTGCGCTTCATTTTTATCCGCATAAGCCACTGCCTTGCCTTCATCATCAATCATATATGCAGCAACTTCCGGGTTTTCTGTCACGATTGCCGGCTGGTATGCCGTTTTAGAGCTAAATCCGTCAATTGCCTTACAGTTGTCATACACCAGTTTTAATGTTGGTGCCTTAACTCGTCCAACCTTCATCAAAAAGCCTGATTTTACTGTATATGCGACAGTCATATTAAAACCAATCAGCCAGTCGAACCGGCTTCGGATTCTAAAAGACTGTGTCATACCGACATCACGCGGGTTTGAGTGATAGTCTGTCAGATTATTCATAGATTTCATAATTCCGGCTGGTGTCAGGTCAGATTCAAAAAATCGGTAAGTCTTATAATTCTGCAGCCCGAGGTATGTTTCAATCAGGTCATAGATGCCATTACCTTCCACATCACTATCCGTGCCGACGATGATTGCATCGTATTTAACTTTTTTTAACTGTTCTTTTAAGTCTTTTACTTTGTTATCTGTCAAAATTCCAACCCTAAACGGGTTCGGAATCATCGGTAGTTTACGGTCTGCCCATCTAACATCCCAGTCTTCATATTCTTTTGGTTCACATAAACGGCAGATATGACCAGCAAGGGCGAAAAAATCAATATCTCCAAGTGGTTTATTACTTGAGTTATATGCAGCCTTTACTGCCTTCATCGCAGAAGGTTTTTCTGCCAGATATAAATATCTCATTTTTATTCCCTCCTTATAAAATCTTGATAGTCTGATTAGTTATCTTTGTAATTTTTTTTAAAATCTTTTTTTCATATTCATTCTGAGGTTTTGGTTTATGCTCGCTATACCACAATAAATACAGGTAATATTTTTCTGGATGTTTTTCTATATAATCAAAAACATCTTCTTCTGATGGAATATAATTATCTTTTTCCATTTCAACATCATCGAGCTTATTTACAAGGTCATCAAACTCTTGTTCCTTTATTTCAACATATTGCATGTTTATCTCTCCTTTTAGACATTATTACTACATCCAATATGCTGAATTTTTTTATTTTTTAACGGATGTATAATAATTTTTTTACGCACAAAAAAAACACATACCGCGTTTTTGCGGTATGTGTAAATTACTTAACCAGGGATTCCACATTCTTCGTTAATCATCATCGTAATCATCAAAATCGTCATCCATGTTTGCAAAGTTCCCCTTTGATACAATGACTTGATATCCTTTTTTACATCCTTCTTCAAGCTTATCATATTTTTCAGGTGTCAGGCTTCCAATGTCATAAACGTTAAAGCATCTCTGCTTTTTTGATTTTACCTGTTTCATGTCAATCTGAAGCTTTTCTGCCACTTTGATAATATTACAATCTTCATCTTTTGCTGCAGATGCACACAATCTGTTACTTCCCACACCATCACATGAAATGACAATATCATTAATTTGGTCTGCATATTCACTCATGGCTTTTGTTGCTAGTTGCTTTAGGATAGTTGGCTCCAGATTCGCATCGTAAAATAATGCTGTCTTGTATTCGTCTTGTATAGACTGTTCTATGGCATATTCCAAATCATCAAGAGTATTCATGTAAATAGCGCGTTTTGTTTCTTTGTCCGCTTCTGCATCAGCATCTCGAATCAGAAAATATCCGTCATCTTCAGGAACATTTATAAGAAGGTCTCCAAGTACCTCTTCCAATGTTTTTGGCATATACTTCTCTTCAGCTTTATTCTCAAACTGTTCTTTAATGACAGGTTCTGCATACTCCTGGTCCTTATCAACACATAAAAATTCCGGGTCATCTTCAAGAAAATAAAAATTGCTCTCATCTCCATCACCCGTGAACTTAAACTGTGGATGCGTTTCAAGCGGATATTTTTTGTCATAAAATGGTGATATATGGTTCATCATGACGATGCATTCATCAAATGGCATTGTCATAATCTCATCTGGTAGCATAAGTTCTCTTTTAGATTTATTAATGCTGATGTTTGCACCCGATTTTCCAACAGACTTGCTGCTATTTTTAACTCTGATTGTACCAACGCCAAGTTTTTTACTAAAATAATCAGCCGTTGTTTGTTCATTGGTACCAAGACATATTGCGGTATCACAGTTACCGATAATGGTTTCATAATCATCTTTGTATAACATTTTTATCTGTGCAATTGACTGTAAAACGATTGTTGTTGATATATTATACTTACGACATGTAGAAATCTTCTGAGGAAACTCTGGGATTTTTCCGATATTGGCAAATTCATCCAGCAGAAATCTTACATGGTAAGGTAAACGGCTGTTTGGAATGGTTGCACCTTTATAATATAAAGATTCAAACATCTGTGAGAATAACATAGATATCAAAAAGTTAAATGTACTGTTTGTCTGAGGTATGATAGCGAAAAAACAGGTCAGTACATCGCCGACACTTTCAAGTTCTACGTTATCATCATCAGTCAGATTTTTAATGGCTGGAATACTAAATGGATTCAAACGAACAGCTGCAGAAATCAAAATTGATTTCAATGTTTTTGTTCCACCAAGTTTAAATGTTTTATAGTTAGTAAGGCAAAGCGAGGTTTCTATTCGTTCCTGCAATTTTTCAATTTCCTTCGGGTCACTCACTTCTGCTGCATCAAGCACTATCTGTTTCTTTCCATATTTATCTGTTACCTCTTTTTCTACTATTTTTTTTGTTCCATTAAATAATTCATCCAGTGGCATATCGAGAGAAAATCCAAATTTGGAAGAAGGTTTTTGACCAGGCCTTCCGTTTTCATCCATTTGTGCCAATTGTACCATCCACAATATAGTTGAAAACTTTTTGAATTTCTCATCAGCAATATCAACAAGATAAAAAATCAATGATGATAATAATGCTTTTTCTGATTTATCCCAAAACGGGTCTCCGCTCTTCTGGTCAGGGGCAGTTGTATTCGATATAAAACAGTCCACAAGGATACTAACATCAGTTTCACTTCGCACATATTTGAAAGGATTGTATTTGCAGGAGTGGCTCATATCTACCAGATTGAATACTTTAATCTTATATCCATTATCAGCAAGGACATTATGCATCGATTTAAGCAACTCTCCCGAAGGGTCAGTTACTACGTATGAACAATTCATCTGTAAAACATTTGGTTTTATAAAAAAACGAGATTTACCTGTACCGGCACCACCAACGATAAAAACGTTATTATTTAAATGTGTTTTCATATCGGCTGTTGAAAGCCTTACTGTTGCAGATTCAATCATGTTTGGATTTCCTGGAACAGGTGCCGATTTTGGATTATTTAGGTTTTTTCCTCCCATCTTTTTTGTCAATCCAGGCTCATCACTAAATGTCTTTTCACCAAAAGGCTCTGCATGAGTTTCATTATATTCTTCTACTTTATTATTCCAATGAGCGGACCCATTTTCCGTTCCGTCCATATCATGTGCCCATTTTTCTTCATAAATAAGGAACATGGCTATTCCAAGCCAGTAAATAACAGACCATTTAATACATTTTCCCCATGTTACAGGATTCAGCCAGCAAAATATACGAAAATGACTTACTGCATTTACTGCCGCAAATAAATCTGCACTTCCTTCTGTGTGTTCTATATATGCATATGCACTCACAAATAACATTAACAAAAACCATAACATTCCATATAATAAGAACTGCATTTTTCTTTGACTTTGGAGTTTTTCTTTTTCATCTTTCATGATTTTCCTCCTTTGTCAAGGCAAACTCATTCATATATTTCTGATGAAGAATGCTAAAATCTGACTTATCCTTTTTTGTTAGTTTATATTCATCAAAGCCTTCAAGTGCCTGTTCTCTACACATTGTCATCCTGGCAAGTGCAAATATTGCATTTTTTTGTTCATTATCATAGTTATCAATATTATTTATAATCGTATCTAATTCATCTATTCCGGGAAGCCTGTCATATGACATGATTTCCAAAGCCTGTTTTAATGTCAATGCTGTATTTTTGGAATTTTCTTTATGCATTCCTGTTGTCAGGATATCTGCAAAATTACCGCTAAATGATTTTACTGGGGTTTTCTCCCCATTCAAATCATATAACATTGCATCGATTACTTTGATATCAAATTTTGAATCTGCTCTTGGAATAAACCTGCCAGGACCTTTTGGTGTCATAACTACAGCACCATCAGCATCAATCCTGATTCCGCCAGTGCCGCCTTCTCTTCCAATAAAAAAAACACTTTTGCTATTTAATGCTATTGCAGCCTGATTAACGACATGTGACCAGCAAAGATTTTGTGCAATCAAGTATTTTTTACCTTCTGACGTCTGCGCTTCCTCTCCAACAGCTTTTATGATTCTATTCATTATATCTTCATTATTTTTTGAAACCATAAATTTGATTCTTCCATCATGGTCTGTTGCAGATTTAAATGATACTCCTGCCGCATTCATAAAATCTTTCATTTCGATGGCTTCGCTATATGTCACGCCAGCATATTCAATCATATCCCCACCAAAAGCCATATGCGGCTGTATGCTCATATATTTTTCACGTTGTTCGTTTGGATATAATAAAATAAAATGATTGTTTATATTAAGCAGAGAATATGTCAAATCTGAATATTCCAATAATCTGTTTGCTAAATTTAAGTCTTTTGATTCAATTTCTACTGCATCAATTGGCTTATTATCATTTTTAATACATGCAGCAAGAACGCCTGCGTTTTCATCGACATCCGCACGTGCTGTTAAATATCTTTGTAGTATATCTTTTGTTGACATTTTTCTTTCCTCCTTTATACTATCCTGTTGAATTTAATATGCAAAATGAAAAAATTTCTTAACACATACGGACCAAATGATAATAATTTTGCATATTAATAATAGATATACAAAATACAATTAACTAAGGAGATTTATAAAAATGGGAATTATTAATGAATATGAAGAAGTCCTTATTGGAAATCGAAAAAAAATATCATCAGGATACTTTTTATTTGACAAAAAAGGAAATGAACGAGTTGCATTATCTGTAGTCAGATATGCTATAGAAAATCTGCTTGGATGGGATGTCCACACTGCAATACGATTGTTTAATTCAAATTATATATCTTTTATGAGGTTGGACCAGATGATAAAATACATTGCATTTCCAAGTGATGTTACAAAAGACGACACAGAATACATCTTATATCTTCTATATCCTAAATATGTGGATTATGATGTAAAAAGATATACGTTACGTATTTATAAAAAAGTAATGAATAATGAATGCCGTTATCCAAAAGACTATATGTATGGATATCTCGGAATGTTAAGGGCGAAGATTTGTCTGCAGTATGCAATCAATCAGAACTGCTTATTTAAATCAGCTGATGATTTGTATAGTTTTTTTGCATCAAAAGAATGCATCAAATATTTGAAAGCCAACAAACTATATCAGTTATATATTAGTTTTTATTCTTCTCCTCTTGAATACATGCATGATAGTATGCCATCTACTATTAAAAACGATTTTTTATATCATAATTATCTCTTTATGTTAAAACTTCAACAGCTTGAAGAAAAAAAGCAAGGAGCCTAGCAACGGCTCCTTGCTTTTATGTTTACATATGAAATTATTTTCTGAAACGAGGAAGTACACAATATGTGTATTCTTCGTTTTCTCCTGCGCAAATCCAGAACGGACTTTTTTCATCAGAACCTCCAATAATAACCTTATCAGAAGGATAGATAGAAACAATGTCCTTCAGCAGAGCTGCGTTAAACATAACGGTTCCAGGAAATTTTCCATCGGTCTTTGCTTCAAGGTCTTCGGAATAATCTGTAAGACCTGCACATCCAACTCCAACCTGTCCATCTTTAAAATCAAATGTAATGGATGTTGTTGCACCGTTTACCAGTTTCTGTTCATTCTGCAGATAAATCGCACAATTCAGTGCTTCTAAAAGCTCTGCTTTGTCAACTTCTACTGAAAAACTGCAGGCCTTAGTATTTAACAATGATGCAAGATTTGGAAATGACTTGCTTACTTCCTGAAATACCGTAAGGACCGAACCTGCTGACATGAAGATTTTTTTCTCTGCAATAGATACTGTTACTGATTCATTCCCGTCAATAATAGCCATTGCCATCTTTAAATCTTCCGGAAGAAGAACAGTTGAACCTGTATAGGTTCCTTTCTTTACTGCATATGCAGTTCTAACCGCAAGACTCTTTCCGTCACATGCAGATAATTTCAGTTTAATGAGACCATCTTCATCATCTTCAATGTCCATCTTTACGGAATGCAGGTCCGATGACTGCTCAGTCTCAGAGGCAAACAGGGTTTCTTTCACCATCTGCTTCATTGTCGTGACCGGAATTTCTACACTCAGAGCATCTTCCGGAACTTCAGGAATAGCCGTGTACAAATTTTCATCAACAGCAGTGAGCACTGTTTTTGCTTTTCCACCTCTGTATTTTAATACAAGTACAGAGTCGCTTGATTCTGCTGTAACATCACCGGTACATTTCCTGATACTTATAATATTAATGCTGCTGAATGTCGAAACGAATACTCCATCTTCTTTTACCACAGCAGAAATTTCAATCTTTACTCCGATTCCGCTGTTGGAAGACAAAATAAGCTTATCTCCAGCTGCTTCAAATCTTACCGTTGGCGTAATGATTGTGTTCTTTTTAACTCCTTTTCCGATAGTGTTGATTGCGTTTTTAAGTTCCTCAAAATTTGTTTTAAATTTCATAATTATTTTTCCTTTCTTTATTACGGTCATGCCGCTATTTTTATTTTGCATATTCAATATGCCAAACAAAATTTTCCATAAAAAAATAACGGCGGATTTTTTTGCCCCGCCGCTATCATTAATGATTATCCAGCCATTTTTTCTTCTCTCTCTCTCTTTAATTTCTTTAATTTTTCTTCCAATTCTGATAAATCTTTTGACCTGTATTTTTTTAATAACTGCTGTTCCACGTCCATAGTGTCTATACGTTCAATTCTCATATTTGTTTTTTTCTGCTCTTTTTTAGTTATTCCCCATCTATTACGTAATGTATCATAATAAATTATTGCCAATGAAGTATTACATACAATCCATTTTGTTGTTGTTTGAAACTCATTTTCCCAATAATATGCATAATTGACAGCGCATGTCATTTTATTTTGTTCCAAGTGTTTCATATTCTTATACTGATGAAGACACATTTTAAATGCCTCTACAGTATTATTAATGGAACTCATATCAGGATAGTCTTCATTGCATACTTTTATCATATATGACATATCATAGAATGAATTTGATATGCATTTAAATGAATACTTCTGTATAATTTTGTTCAAAGCATTAACAATTGCATGTGTTTTATATGATACAATAATCCCTGTATGCTCAATAAAATAGTCAGACAATATCTTTGCTGCATTATGTTCTTCTGTTCCGTTCTCAAAATCTTCTTTTTTTAGCTTTAGTTTTTCATATGTTTTTGGCTTTCTTTTTTTCTCATCTCTGCATATCAGATGTAAGCTATCTATTGGTTCGCACCTAAATTTATCCTGATATGCATCTGCATGATATGTTTCAGCTTTTATTTCAGCCACATTTTTATCACTAAAAAAAGAAACTGTCATGAATGTAATATCTTTACATTCATTAAGGGTCTGCTGTACGCTGTCTTTGTCGTACCACATATCTTTTTCGGCAATAAACTTCTTATATGATTCAGTCATGGTAATATCCTCCTGCTACCTTATCTGCATTTAATATGCCAAAAAATAACCAGCAGCAAACGCCACTGGCTATAAAAATTTTCAAATTAACATATTTTTAAGACAGAACCTAATGCAATATCATATTTATGCTTTCCTCTGTCATAATCCTGTGTTTTGTATGACCTTTCAGACTCAAACAGTTTTTGAGAAATATCATATGCCGTTTCAATGGACGCATTTTTAAACATTGCATCTTTGAATTTTTTCTGTGATTTTTTTGGAATATGTC
>OLQA01000671.1_pt1 | contig 32258 bp, 30 predicted proteins | sample 1673151 | NCBI WGS metagenome assembly OLQA01 (sample SAMEA3136760, study PRJEB25190) | human gut metagenome | biome: human gut; feature: human-associated habitat; material: faeces | place: Austria | collected 2013
CATAGAAAAAGTCCACCGTAATTCTATCAAAATTACGGTGGACTTATGGTGGAGCCCGCGCGACGGTACTCGAACCCCGAAGATCATCGTGCTGCGGGACTATGTCGTCCTCAGAATTGCCGTATAAAGCAAAAGAGCCCCGGCGGGTGCCGGGGCTCTCTTAGTCTATCATGTATTTGCTGGCTGTTGTGACCGCGCAGCAGGCTCCCAGGAATACGAGAGCCGCCACGCTGATCAGGGCGATCATGCCACGCCCAGGATCTTCTTGGTCCTGTTCAGAACGTCAGCAGGATCCAGTCCGGAGCCCTTCACCTTGCCGGCGATCTCCTGCGCCAGCACGTCAGCAGGATCCGGCTCGGCCGGCTTCGCTGGGACGCCCTGGATGGTGCAGTAGTCAGGGTTTTCGAGGTAGATCCAGCCGGCGCCGCTTTTCAGCTTGCCCCAGCCGTCCTGCACCTCGGTGATGGTAAAGACGCCCTTGCCGGTCTGGCCTCTGACCGCGTAGCTCATGCCGGGGCCCTTGCGGTAGTTCAGATCCGGGATAATGACGCGGACAGTGAAGGGCGTCGCAGGGAAGCCCTGGGCGGCCCCCGGAGCCGCCTCGGGTGGCTGGGTAGTGCCAGAGCCCAGGAGCTCATTGACGGCCGCAGCGATGGCGTCGTGGCGGTCGTAGAGGTACTGGCCCGGAGTCGGTAACAGGTAACAAGCTCATCTGCCTCCCCTGTTCCTCGTTACCGCTATGGATAAGGGCTGAAGGGTAACGAGCGGGACTTGTCACCCGGTATGTTCCTCTAATCGTTACCGCTAAAAAGCCAGTAACTGCAAGGGAAAACGGCTGAGGGTAACAAGGTAACGAAGTTTCTATATAGATTATTAAAAAATAACCATACACGCACCAAAACAGGCACCCGCGAGGACGCATACACGCGTTATAGGAATTACTCCGGATCCTTGTTACCTCGATACCCTGATTTAGAATTGTCCACAAGCTGAATCGTGGACAGAGATGTGGGCGGCAGAAAAGCGTGGTTTTCAAGACTTTTCCACAAATCCACAAACGTCCACAAGTATTATACGTATTATTACCAATAAACTCGTATGAGCACCCGTATACGTCTATGTGCGTGTATCGTAGATAGAGAAGGGCGGCGACATAGTTGTGGATCGAGTGGATGGGAAGAACGCGCGTTACAGGTCTGCAGCATTCTCAAAACCAACGAATCGACGAAACACCGATTAGTCGGGTACTTCGGGCAACTCTGCGGCACTCGACGGGAGCAGATGGACGAGGACGGAGAGACGACGGCGCTCGATATAACGAGCGCTTTTTTCCGAACGTTCGCTTTGTGCGAGGGCTCACTCGCACGTTTTGAACACCGCTCAAAATAAACGTTCGGACAAAATGAGACGGCCGCAGCGGCTCCCTTGGCGGGCAGCAACGGCCGTCTTTTGATACGAACAGAAACAACGGTTATTTTGATACCGCACGGAGCGCCGTGCAGCGGATCAGCCGGAGCATTTTCTCCAGGCTGCTCTCCTCATTCTCCTGGACGGCTGCGGCCGTGAGCCTATGCAGCGTAGCAGCTGAGGCGTCAGAGAAGTCATACAGAGGCGCCTGAAGCTCCTCATAGGTCAGGAGGCCGCGCAGCGTTGCTTCAGCTGCGACACCTGGGAACCCGCCCTTCTGGAGCTGCTCCAGGTCGCTGAGGGCACTCAGCATACAAACGAGAGCCGGATCTTTGAACGAGACACCGGCGCCGGCCGGCAGGAGCTCGGCCGCTTTTTTCTTTGACAAGGTGGAGAGCAGCTGCAGCATATCTCCATAAGTGACCGGGCGCTCCTCCGGGCTCCAGTCCTGGCCGGTGAGCAGCCGATCCACAGAGATCTGGCCGAGCTGGGCATATACCGGAAGGAAAGATACCGGCACGGCCCGGGCTCCGTTCATGATCTCACTCAGGGCCACCTCTGCAGCGTTTTCCGTTGATGCTTTCGGCGCTCCTGGGAGATCCTTCAGGTAGGCCATGAAGAATGCGCCTTGCCGGAGGCCGCTGTTTTTCTGGATCTTTCGCATATTGTCGAGCAGTGTCTGATTTTCTATCACTCTGTTTTGCTTCCTTGCCATGCCGCGACCCTCCCTTAGTGAAATCACTATAAATTTATCGTATATACTTAGTTTATCGCCGATGTGCTTCAATGTCAATGTGCAATTCGTGACGGATTGCAGCGGAAATCTGCGGCAGCCAATGGGCCACAGCGGAAAACACAAAAAGGAGCGGAAGAGCATGAACACAAACGAAGCCAAAGTAGCACCCCGCCTTCTGTCCATTGCCCAGCTGAGCCAGTACACCGGCCTCGGCAAGACTAAAGCCAGAACCTGGGCAGACGAGATCGGCGCCGTGCGGAAGATCGGGACGCGCACCCTCTTTGACAAGCAAGTCATCGACGCCGCCCTGGACTCAGTCAAGGAGGACGGAGGGAATGACGCCTAAACTACATGGAATCACAGAGCCACTGGAGGCTGCGCTGATCTATGCAGAGCTGGGACTCGCCGTTGTCCCGATCCGGAAGGGAACGAAGCAGCCGCCCATGAAGGCCTGGCAGAAGGAAGCCACGCAGGACCCGGAGAAGATCCAGCAGTGGTGGAGCCGGTGGCCAGACTCAGGCGTGGGCGTTGTCACCGGTGAGAAATCCAGAGGCCTGGCTGTGATCGACCTCGACGAACATCCGGAAGACGGCCGACGCGGCGTCGAGCTGCTGCAGACCTGGGAGAAAGAAAACGGACGACTTCCGGAAACCTGGACGGCCACAACGGGATCCGGCGGGCGTCACCTGTTTTACAAGCTCCAGGGCAGCATGAAACGGCAGCAACACCTATACGACAATCAAGTGGACTTCCAGACGGACGGCGCTCTGGTAATACTCCCCCCAACGATCCACGCCAAGACCGGCAGGCCGTACAAATGGGACATCGCTCCAGATCAGCGGCCTCTCGCCGTCTATGACGATCAGGCTGCAGCTTTCATCGACGAGGGCTACCTGGAGGCACGGGGCAGCGTCAGCGGCCCACGTTTCGAGGCCCAGAAGGAAGTCACAGCCGGAGGCCGGACGAACTACCTCTTCCGGATGCTGTCCAGCTTGCAGGCGAAAGGCCTCACCGACGCGGCGATCAGAGCGGCCGTATCGGCTGAAAATGACTCTGTATGCGTCCCACCTCTGTCTGATCAAGAGCTGGAGCGTGAAGTGTTCCCGGCGCTGCAGCGTTTTGAGAAGGGCGCCCTCTCCGGAAACAGCGGCCAGAAGCAAGCCAAAAGCAAGGCGCCGCTGAGCCTGGATCTCGTTTCCCTGGACAACGTCCCAGAGGAGCGGCCCGACTGGCTGATTCCTGGCTACATACCCCGCTATCAGATCACGAGCCTGGCCGGAGACGGCGGCAGCGGTAAAACAACGGTTTGGTGCAATATTGCAGCAGCAGTGAGCTCCGGCCGGCCGTGCTTTATCGAGCACGGGGAGACCGTGCAGCGGGAGCCTGGAACAGTTATGTTTTTCTCGGCCGAGGACTCTCTGAAGTACACGCTGGCCCGCAGGCTCCGAAAGAATGGCGCCGATCTCTCCCGGATCATCTCCCTGGACATCTCCGACGAGCGCTTCCAGGCCGTCAAATTTAACAGCGACTTCCTGGAGCAGCTGCTGGCCACTTACCGGCCGGAGCTCTGCATCTTTGACCCGATCCAGTCCTTTGTCCCGGCAGAGATCAAAATGGGAGACCGTAACGCCATGCGGCAGTGCCTGGAGCCCCTGATCGGCTACGGCGACAAGTACGGAACCACGTTTTTGATCATCGAGCACACCAACAAGCAGTCCGGAGTCTACGGCCGGCGCCGCATCGCAGACAGCGCTGATATTTGGGATATTTCTCGCAGCGTCCTCATTGTAGGCGATGCCGGAGAAAACGGGCAGCGCTACATGGCCCACGAAAAAGCTAATTATGGCCGGCACAATGACACCGTTCTCTTTACCCTGGACGATGAAGTGGCCACCTTCAGAGGCACGAGCGAGCTCACGGATCGGGACTATGTTTTGAAGGCCCAGTACAGCGGAAAAGCGCAGCCGCAGCGAGCAGACGCCAAGGATCTGATCCTTCATTATCTGGAAAACATCAGCTTCCCTGACGACATGGACGACGCAACCGTCGAGCCTGGCCGCATGGAGACGGCAGACCTCGACGCCTTACTGAAACAGGCCGGCGTCTCTAAGAACACGGCGGCCAGGGCAAAGTCTGAGCTCACGAAAGAGGGCAAGATCAAGGCCGTGGCGACGGGCTTTGGCAAGGATAAAAAATGGTTTACTGTCCTATGCCCAGATGCAAATGGGTAAATAAGTAAAAAAGCCCTTATATATCAACACTTTTACTTATTTTGCACTTGGGTGAGTAAGAGAGCGTAACAGGCCACTTACTCACCCAGGTGAGAAGAAAGCAAAAACCAAGGAATATAAATACTTTTCGCTTTACTCACCCATTTGTGCGTGGGTATGGGGCGAAAGTGAGAAGAAAGGAAAAGCAAAACATGAGTAATTTGATCGAGAGATACGAGAAAGAGCGGCAAATGGAGTCCGACATCCGGATCCAGCAGCTGAGGATCAAGCGCCTGGAGCACCAGATGGCCTACGAGCTGGACCCGTTCAGCCCTGAGTTCGACGAGGCAGCGGAGAAGCTCCGGAAGCTGAAAGCAGCACTGTATTCTGCAGGTGTCAAAAAGAGCAATTACCACTATGAAACCGCCCAGTTAGAACACGAGGCAGCGCAGCGGAAGCTGGACGCAAGAGGAAACCAGCCGGAGATCTAACCGGCTAAAAATAACAGAAAGGAAATTTACCATGAAAAACGAAGTATTCAAGAATGTCACCCAGACCGTCGAGGCCTTCCAGGCCGACTACCAGGCAAAGCTGCAGGCCGCCGAGGATCATCTGCAGCAGGAGACCAAAAAGAAAGCCGAGGCCGAGGCTAAAGCAGCCGCAGCCGTTGCTGCAGATGATCAGGCCACCTGGAAGAAGGCCGATAAAGACCGCACCGACGCTGCAGCCGGCATCAAGTACGCCCAGGAGCGCCTGGCCATGATCCAGAAGCAGTGCGACTTCCCCCTGGCTGATTTTGGCCAGCTGAGGGATCAGATCGAGGCCGAACAGGGCCGGGCCACTCTGGCTTTTATCGAAGACATCCAGAAGCTGTACTCCAGCGCCTTGGCACTCCTGGAAAAGCTGCAGGCCGTTCACTCTGAGGCCCGTGCAGCAGCCGCCAAACTGTACGCAGCTGGAGGCAGTGAGGACGAGGGCTACACTCGCATTTCTGAAAACAAGCAGGCGAACTGGACTTATCTCGTAGAGAGCGGCAAGATCTTTAACAAGAAGATCCTGGACGCCATCGACAATCCCGATTACAACGACGCCGTGCACCGTGCGGCCTCTTATGCAGCCGAGGCGATCCGGAGAACGGAGGGTAAATAATGGCTGATTTTATCAGACAGCTCGCAGACGAGGCCGGCCAGACTTCTGTCAAGGCGTCCTGCAGTTTGCGGAGACCCGGAGAAAATAACGGCAGCATAAACGATGCGATCCGGAGAAAAGGCAGCCGAGGCTCCGGATCTCTGGATCCTGAGAGCCTCAACTCCCAGATCCGAAAGGCAGCCGCAGCCAATAACATCCCCGGTGACATGGACGATCAGATCCGCAGCAGCACTGGCTGTATCCGTACCGGCACAAGCAGCGGGCGGGCGCCGTCCTTAAATACGGAGCTGGCCGGCCGTATCAGACAGGTGCTGATGGAAGGGGGAGCGGACGATCAGACTGCATGGGTAAAGGCGGCCGAGGACATGGAGAAATATGGCCTCGATACCAACCTGGCCGATCAGGTCTCTCAGAAAATTATCGCAGCAAGGGGAGGCAATGTATGAGCGGCCGGCAGAACCCGGTCAGACTAAAGATCTACCCGGTCTATGGATGCGTTCGCGGCGTATACGGTATCACAAGTAGCCGTAGCCGCTGCGGCGCCTGCGACGCTGTAGTCCCGGACGATTTCAAGTTCTGCCCCGGCTGCGGTGTCCCGATTTATGGCCGTGTAGGAGAAGGAAGCTATATCAAATGTTCCCTCTGCGGGGCCTATATCCCGGACGGGAAGTACTTAGACAAGTGTCCATATTGTAGGGAGCCAATCAGTCAGTAAAAAAAGGAGCCCCCAGCCAGCTATGGCCAGGGGCTCTCTTACTGAAATGTGAGAGGAGGAGCAACCACGAGAACCAATGAAGAAATAGTCGCCGCATTCCAGAGCGGAGATCAGAGCGCCCTGTCTGAGCTCTGGGCCAACAATGAGCGAGGCGTCAAATACATGGCCGATAAAATAGCAGCCGCAGGCCTGGGAGACGCTGAGGATCTGCTGCAGGAAGGCTTTTTCGGCCTTCTGAAAGCTGCGGAGGCCTACGATCCGGCCGAAGGCGTCGCTTTTATGACATATGCCTGGCAGTGGCTCCGGAACGCTATGTTTAACTCGATCCGGGCCACCGGCTCAACGATCCGGCTCCCCTCTCACATCCAGGAAAAGATCTGGAAGTACCGGCGCTTTATATCTGATTACCAGAAGAGGACCGGCGCTGCTCCCTCTGATGCCCAAATTCGCGCCGCGCTGAGCGTCGATGCTGCAGCCCTGGCAAAGATCCGGGAGGCGCTGAAAGCCACCCCCCTGGCCAGTATAGACGCCCCGTTGGCCGACTCAGACGACTCTCTCACCCTGGGAGACTCTCTTGCTGGAGCTGAGGATCTAGAGGAGGACGTCGGCCGGCGCCTGGATCATGAGAAAATGGCCGGAGAGCTGCAGCGGCTGATCAGCCGCATGGATCCGGAGAAACAGCAAGCGCTGCGTGTCCGGTTTTGGGGCGATCGAGCGCTGACCCAGAGAGAGCTGCTGAAAAACAAGCTGGCATTGGACGAGCTCCGGAGCCCCTCAAACAAGGCACGGCTGCGGCCTTATTATGAATCTTATCTGGGCGATCCCTACCGTGGAGGGCTGCGACGCTTCCGGCGTACCGGAGAATCCGTTGTAGAGTCCCTCACTCTTTTGCGTCTGGAGCGTGAGGAAATGCGGGCTCAGGCGCAGCGCCTATTAGACAGCAGCCTTAACGATAACGAGGGAAAGGAGTAAAGTGGCAGTATTAAAATAAACCTTTTCAAAAAAGTATCAAAAAGGGCATTGACAAAAGTCGCACCTGGCCTTATAATAGAGTATAGAAATAAACGCTTGTTTATTTCTATACTGTGAAAAGACGGAGCGGCTCATGGCAAGGTTATACGGATACTGCAGAATCAGTACCATGAAGCAGAATATTCAGAGACAGATCGAGAATATCAAAACGAAGTACCCGAAGGCCGTGATCATCACGGAGGAGTACACCGGCACGACCACAGACCGGCCCGCATGGAGCAAACTGGCAAAACAGCTGAAAGAAGGTGATACCGTAGTTTTTGACGAGGTCTCCCGTATGAGCAGAAATGCCGCGGAAGGTTTCGCACTGTACCAGGATCTCTTCCAGCGGGGCGTGCATCTGGTTTTCCTGAAGGAACCGCACATAAACACCGACGTTTATAGGGGCGCCCTGGAACGGCACATTGACATTGCAGCAGAGACTGGCCGGAAGGCTATCGATAAATACCTGACCGGCCAAGGGAAGCTGCTCAACGATCTGATGCTGGATCTCGCCCGGGAGCAGATTGAGCTCGCCTTCCAGTCAGCGCAGCAGGAAGTCGATTACCTTCACCAGCGCACGAGCGAGGGCGTCCGGAGAGCTCAGGCGGCAGGAAAACAAGTAGGCCGTGCAACTGGAGCCAAGATCGAGACAAAGAAGTCGAAAACAGCAAAGGCCCGGATCCGGGAACTGTCCCGTGATTTTGAAGGATCGCTGCCCGATACCGACGTCATGCAGCTCGTCGGCGTCGCGCGGAACACGTACTACAAGTACAAGAAGGAACTCCAGGAAGAAGCAAAGTAAAAAAAGCCGGAACTGGCGGCGACCAGATCCGGCAAGAAAGAAGCAACCACACACTTTACAGAGGGGTGCTCACGGTAATTATACCGCGCCCCGGAAAGGAAATCAAGATGAACAGAACAGAAATCATGGAAAAACTGACGCAGGCCACCGCTCAAATGGACGATGCAGCTCTGGAGAATTTGGCCAACTGGGCAGAGACCGCCGCAACGATCAGACCCACCGGCTACGATCAGATTCGGGAAACCATTGTGAAAAACGAGAAGGAACTGGCAGAACATCGGTGGCAACTGCGCGAGGGTCGGCTCCAGAACTTAACGCTGGCCGAGAAGCGGATCTGGAGCAAGGTCCAGAGAGGCCGCCTTAAGGCTCGCGAGAACTCCCGGACAGATCTCACTATGAATGAGGCGGATCTCCTCTGTGAACTTTCCGCAGGCGGTCCTCAGCTGGCTGTAGACGCTTTCCATCTGGGCTTTGAAAAAGGATATATTGCAGCTATAAAGTAGATCAATGTTTGCAGAAGAGAGACGCTCCGGCGCTTCTCTTCTGCTTTTAAGAAAGATCGGAGACTGAAGGATATGTTCGGAAACAGAAAAATGAAGGCGGCCGCCGAGATGATGGCGCCGCAGTGGATGAAGATATTGGTCGAGAGCCGGGACATCGTAAACAGGACGACGGATCCGGATGTCTTTTTCTCTCGGTATGATACCGTTAAGGAGACGGCCGAAAAGCTAGCCAGCATCTCGAAGTATGTGAAATTTAGGGGAACGAAGCCGGCCGAAGTGCTGCGGATGTCTGTGGATCAGGAGCAGGCCGCCGTCCGGGATCTGATCGTTCGCTGCTTCCAGAAGGCCCAGCTGAACGCCGAGAAGCTGAAGACAGAGAAGGGAAAGCTCGGCCAGTTTGAGAAGTTCCAGAGCTCTCTGGAGGCGTACTTCTTCCGGATGTCTGACGAGAACGCCCAGCTGGTCCAGGATCTACACGATGAAGCACTGAAGCAGATCGGAGGGTGAGCCTATGCGCGGCGTCATTTATGCGAGATATTCACCAGGCCCGCACCAGACGGAGCAGTCCATCGAGGGCCAGGTTGCCGACTGCCAGCAGTATGCTGAGGAGCACGGCATTGACATCATAGAAATATATGCAGACCGGCACGTCTCCGGCAAGAGCGTCGTCGGCCGTGACGAGTTCCAGCGGATGCTGCGAGACGCGGAGAAGGGCCGCTTCGACTGCGTCCTGGTGTGGAAGATCGACCGCTTCGGCCGGGATCGCCAGGACATTGCTATGGGAAAAATGGCCTTGAAGCGGGCAGGTGTCAAGCTGATGTACGCCCGGGAGAGCGTTCCGGAGGGCCCGGAGGGGATCATTCTGGAGAGCGTACTGGAGGGCCTGGCCGAGTATTACTCCGCCGATCTCCGCCAGAAGGTCATCAGAGGCATGAAGGAGACCGCGAAGAAGGGTCAGTATTGCGGCCAGCCTCTGCCCATCGGTTACAAGGTGGACTCCCAGCGCCACGTCGTCATTGACGAGCGGGAGGCTGCTGTTGTCCGTGAGGCGTTCAAAATGCACATAGCAGGCGCCCAGCTCCGGGACATCGTCCAGCTGTTCGCTGACCGTGGGATCATGGGCCGGCGCGGAAAGCCGGTCTCCAATGCGGTCGTCTATCGTATGCTGCGGAATGAGAAGTACCTGGGCGAGTTCTACATCCAGGACGTGAAGCTGAACGTGGAACCGATCATCGACCAAGCGACCTTCCTGGAAGCTGCCCGGCACTTTAAGACGAGCCGCAACAATGCGGCAGGGAGGGCGAAGGTGAACTATTTGCTGAGCTGTAAAATGTTCTGCGGGTATTGCGGCTCGATGATCAGCGCAGAGGCCGGCACCGGGAAGCTGGGGAAAGTGTACCGATATTACAAGTGCGGGGACAAAAAGCGCGGGAAGAAGTGCGAGCTGAAGCCGTTCCCGAAGGACCACCTGGAGGATGCGATCATCCTGGCCACGGTGAACGATATGCTGACCGATGAGATGATCGAGAAGCTGACCGTCCGGATCCTGGAAGTCCAGGAACAGGAAAACGCCGACGATCCCGTGGTGGGATTGCGTCGGCGTCTTGACTCAAATAAAAAGCGCCAGCGGAACTTGCTGGACGCGATAGAAGAAGGCGGGGCCCGTGGCCTGGTCTCTCGTTTGGCTGCCCTGGAGGAAGAGGAGGAGCAGCTGGTGCTGGAGATCCAGCGGGCAGAAATAAAAAGGCCCCGACTCACCCATGAGGTGGTCGAGGCCTGGCTGCGCTCCTTCCGCGTCGGAGACGTCACGGATGACGACTTCCGCGCTCGGTTAGTTGACACGTTCATCGCCCGAGTCGAGCTCCGCAACGATGAGGCGCTGATATTTTACAATATCCGAGAAAAGGGCCCGCACTCACGTGTTCGAGTACGGCCCGAATGGTGGACCCGGAGGGATTCGAACCCTTGACCTCTGCGTTGCGAACGCAGCGCTCTCCCAGCTGAGCTACGGGCCCATATTCTGTTCAACAGCAAACATTATAACACAGTCTTTCAAAAAAATCCAGTCCTATTTTTTATTTTTCGCAATTTTCTGTATGCAAAAAGGGCCGACCGCTTTGGGCCAACCCTTTCCTCATAAATTATTCGTTTATTTTGCCGCTCATGATATCGAAACGCAGTCGATCGTGCCGCGGGATGGTCCAATCGGCCACATAGCCGAAATCGGAGAGGGCACGCGAGGAAAATCACACACCGCCGGCTTCTTTGCTGATGGCATCGATGAAGGCAGGGATGAGCTGCTTTTTGCGGGAGACAACACCTTTAAGCCAGATGGTGCCCGCTTTCGGCGCACGGCCGAAGGCATCTTCAACGAGCATATCGGCGGACTCGCCGTAGCACATGAGGCGCGTGGACTCCTCGATGATATTCGTCAGCATGAAGAACATCATGGAGAGGCCATGCTCGCGGCAGGACTTTTCGAGGTACGGGCGCAGGCGGCGCTCCAGCTCATCGAGCTCGGAGCCGCTCATGCTGTTGATCTGGCCGACACCGAACGTGACGTCGCCGAACTCGAACTTCTTGTAATCCTGATAGAAAATTTCTTCCGGAGTCTTATCCTTGAGGTTGCTGCCTGCGGTAAACATTTCGATACCGAAGCTCTGGCAATCAATGCCCGCAATGGCACTGAGCGCTTCCGCTGCGGCGCGGTCCAGCATGGTACAGGTAGGCGAACGGAACATGAGCGTATCGGACAAAATGGCGCTGCACAGAAGACCCGCGATCTGCGGCGGAACCTTAAAGCCCTTTTCTTTATAAATGGAATAGATGATGGTCGCCGTGCAGCCGACGGGCTCGTTGCGGAAATACACAGGCGCCATCGTCTCGAGGGAGCCGATGCGGTGATGATCGATGATTTCCAAAATTTCTGCGTTTTCGATGTTTTCAACCGCCTGACTGCGCTCATTGTGATCGACTAAGATGACGGAGCGCTTGCGGATGCCAAGCAAGTTACGGCGGGAGATCATGCCGACGTACTTGCCGTTTTTATCGATAACCGGGAAATCGCGAATGCGGGTGTTCTGCATGGTATCTTTAATGGCATCGGTGTAATCGCTCGGGGTGAACGTGACGAGATCTTTCGTGCGCATGAACGCCTTAACCGGCATGCATTGGCTGATGCGGTGCGCAACGGTGTACGTATCAAGCGGCGTAGTGAGCACGGCGCAGTTATTGTCGCGCGCGAGCTTCTGGATGCTGCGGGAAACCTCTGCGCCGAGGCAGACGAGGATACAGCCTGCACCGGACTCAATGGCGGAAAGCTGCGATTCGTAACGGTTGCCGGTGATGACCATGTCGTCCTTTTCGATGTAGTTTTCCATGACGTCCGGGTTTGCGACGGCAATGACGACGTTGCCGTGCTCGAAAACGGCATCGGGGTCGCCGACAAGCATTTTGGCTTCCAGCGTCTCCAAAATGTTGCAGTACGGCGTTTTGGCCTTTGCAATCATGGTGCTGTCCTGATTTTCCATGTAGGACGTGGCAATGTCGTTGATGGTGATGATACCGTCTAACACGTTGTTTGCATCGACGATGGGCAGCGTGACGGCGTTCATCTCTGCCATCATGCTCCACGCTTTTTTCATGGAAATGCCCTCGTTGATGCCGGGAATTTTGCGGATCTCCATATCGCGCACGCGGGTGCCAATGTTGTTGACGTAGGTCGGCTGGCGCATGCCGAAGCGTTGGAGGACGTAGCTTGTCTCGGAGCTGATCTGCCCGGCGCGGGCGGCGACATAGTGATTTCCGTCATTTTCTTTATTTTTAACGTCCGCGTAGGCGATCGCCGAACAAATGGAATCGGTGTCGGGATTGCGGTGGCCTAAAACATAGACTTCTTTTCTCTCGCTCATGCGTATACCCCACTCAAGGTAAAATGTTGTTTTTAGTATAGCACAGATTTTCCGAAAAAGAAAGAAAAAGCGAACGGCCGAGGGAAATTTTTGCACACCGTTCGCAATGCTTTCAGTTTTTATTTTTTGTCAAGGATACGAACGGGCACAAAATTGCAGCTTGGCATATTGCGGCCTGTGTTTACAGGTCTTTCTGCATGATATAGTCGTTCATCACGAAACCGCTGCCGATGTCGGTGACGACGGCGTCCGTTTGATGAAAACCGAAGTATTTGTAGACTTCGATGGCGTGAAAATTCTTTTTGTTGACGGTGAGATAGATTGCGGGGAGCTTTTCCGCCTGACAGAGCGTTTCGATGAAATCGAACGCGGCACGCGGCAGGCCGCGGCTGCGATGAGCGGTGGAAACGTAGAGCTTGCTCAGGAACATTTTGCCCTCTTTGTGCGGCACAAGGCCGATGAAGCCCGCGGGCACGCCGTCGTCGAGCATCATATAATAGACGTAGCCCTCGCTTTCCATCTGGCGGTGGATGGCCGGGACGGACTGGAATTTTTCGATCATGTAATCTGTGGACGCAACGCCGTTGATGCAGTCGTAGGTCTCGTGCCAGATGGGTGCGGCGATCTCGGCTATTTTTTCAATTTGTTCTTCTTCCGTGACTTTGATAAAGGTAACTGCCATTTTCAACTCAGCTTTCTTTGTAGTTTCCGAGGAACGAGAAGCGGGGCATCTCGTCGGAGAGGGCGCAGATGAGCGCAAGTGTCTGCACATCGTGAACATTCCCGGTGAAATCGAGGTAGAAGTCATACTCGAAATTGCGCTCCGGGATGGGGCGGGATTCGATTTTTGTGAGGTTCAGGCCGAGCAGAGCGAAACGCTCCAGCGTATGGCACAGCGAGCCCGGGGTGTGCGGCAGAGAGAAGCACAGGCTGATCTTTTCCGCGTCTTCGGGCAAAACGGCTTCACGCGAAATGACGATGAAGCGCGTGCAGTTGTTATCGGTATTCTGGATATCGGCGGCGATGACTTCGAGGCCGTATTCCTCCGCCGCCTGCGCGGAGCAGACTGCGCCGACGCCCTCGGGACGGGTTTCGGCGATGAATTTTGCGGCGGCCGCCGTGTTGGAATAGTCTTCGGTTTCGATGACGTGTGCCGCGAGATACGCACTGCACTGCACGAGGGCCTCGTGCTTCGAGAGCACCTTTTTGACCGCACCCGTCCCCTTTGCGCGGCACAGGCAGTGGCGCACGGGAATATCCGCCGCACCGACGATGAACATGCGGTGCTTCATGATGAGGTCATAGACCTCAGAGACACTGCCGGCATCGGAATTTTCGACCGGCACCACGCCGTAATCGCCCGCGCCGTTATGGACAGCTTCAAAAACATCGCGGAAGCCGGGCAAAAAGATCGGCTTCTGCTCCGGAAACAGGCGCAGTGCGGCGCTGTGGGAAAACGCGCCCGCTGCGCCCTGACAAATGACACGCGGGTCGGCTTTTAATGTCTTTGGGGAATTTTGTTCGAGGTCGCGCAATACCCCGCCGCTTTTCAGCATATTGTGCTGGCGGGCGCGGCTGATGCTCATGATGGCGCTGTAAAGCGCGACGGCGCTGTCGCCGTACTCACCGGCTTCTTTTTTAACGCGGTCTAAAATGACCTGCTCGCGGGCGGCATTTAAGACGGGAATGCCCGCCTTGCGCTTGATCTCCGCGACGCGCTCCGCGCACTGCATGCGCTCCGTGAAAAGCTTTAAAAGCTCTTTATCAATGCGGTCTATATCGTTGCGAACCGGCAAAAGCAGTTCATCAAAGGACTTATTTTCACTCATTTTGCTCGCTCCTTTCTATTCTCTTTAACGCAGCAAGTCCATCAGCGCCAAGGCTGCCGCAGCTTCCGCCACGGGGATGGCGCGCGGGACGATACACGGGTCGTGGCGGCCGTGGATGGTTAAATCGGCGTTTGTTTTCGTGGTGAGATCGACCGTGTGCTGTTCACGGCCGATGGACGGCGTGGGCTTGACGGCGATGCGGAATAAAATCGGCATGCCCGTTGTGATGCCGCCCAAAATGCCGCCCGCGTTGTTCGTTTTCGTGCGGACGAGACCATTTTCGTCGTAGTAAAACGCGTCGTTATTTTCGCTGCCACGCATACAGGCAACATCAAATCCCGCGCCGAACTCCACGCCTTTGACGGCGGGGATGCCGTATAAAATCGATGCAAAGACATTTTCGATGCCGCCGAACATAGGACTGCCGATGCCTGCCGGGACACCGACTGCGGCGCACTCGATGATGCCGCCGATGCTGTCTGCGTCCAATCGCGCGGCTTCGATCTCGGCGCGCATTTTTTCTTCGGCCTTGGGGGAATTGACCGCAAAAAAGCGGGTATTTAAGGCATTTAAGTCTTCTTTTGAGACGTTTACGGGATCGAACGGGGTATCTTTTGCGCTGCTGACCGCATAAGCGTGCGCACCGATCGTGATGCCGCGGCGCTCTAATATCTGGCGGCAGACGGCGCCTGCGAACACGAGGCATGCGGTAAGACGACCCGAAAAATGCCCGCCGCCGCGAATGTCGTTTGCGCCGTTGTAGCGGACAGACGCGGTGTAATCGGCATGGCCGGGACGCGGGTGGATTTTTAAATCGGAATAATCCTTCGAACGCGTATTGGTGTTCGCGATGATAGCCGCGAGCGGCGCGCCTGTTGTGACGCCGTTGAAGAGGCCCGAGAGCACCTGCGGCTCATCGGCCTCAAGGCGCGTGGTGGCGGTCTTGTCCTTGCCCGGCGCACGGCGCGCCATCTGCACGCGAATTTTTTCCATGTCTATTTTTTCGTTCGGCGGGAGATTATCGAGCACCACGCCGATTGCTTCCGTATGGCTGCCACCGAAAATGGACAGCTTGATGTTTTCACCCCAGGTCGATGCCATCGGCGATCCCTCCTAAATGTTTATGATCCCGGAAAAATCCGGGGTAGGATTTTTTGATGCTTTCCGCGTCCGTGACGGTGACTGTGCACGCACAACCGGCGGCAGCGAGCGCCATGACGACGCGGTGGTCGTTCATGCCCTCGGCTTTGCCACCCGTAAGCGCGGGCTTGCCGTGAATGATAAGGCCGTCCGGCACGGCTTTAATGTCTGCACCGAGGTTTTTGAGCGCCGCTTCCATGGCAAGCAGACGGTCACACTCCTTTAAGTGCAATCGCTCCGCATGGGAAATGACGGTCTCGCCCTCCGCGAACGCAGCCGTGACGGCGAGCGCAGGCACCATATCGGGAATTTGCGCGGCGTTAATCGCGATGCCGTGCAGGCCGCGGTAGGGCTTATCTATATTTTTGTTTTCGGCAACATAAACGCCGTTTTCTTCGGTGACAGAAAGCCCGAACTGCCGCCAGAGATGGACGCAGGCTTTATCGCCTTGCAGAGAGGTTTCGGAAAGGCCGAGCAGGCGGATAGGGCCGCCGGAGACAGCGGCTTCCGAGAGAAAAAACGCGGCCTGCGACCAATCGCCCTCGACGGTATAGTGCTCTGCGCGGTACGTCTGCCCGCCGGAGATGTGCCAGCCGGTCTCGGTCTCCTCAATTTTAACACCGAAGCCCGCGAGTACCTCTATCGTCAAATCGATATAGCCTTTGGATTCGAGCGGGGTGGTCAGCGTAACGGTGGAATCATTTTTGAGCAGCGGCAAAGCGAATAATAAACCAGTTATAAACTGAGAACTGATGTTGCCCGGCACGCGGAAATCGCCGCTTTGAAGCTTGCCCGTGATGTGAAACGGCAGACCGCCGGCAGTCTCGACTGTTACGCCGTGCTGCGGCAGAAGGTCTGTGTAAACGCCGATAGGGCGCTCGGGAAGCCGACCGTGACCGACAAACGTCGCTTCGATGCCGAGGGCGGCGAAAACGGGGATGAGAAAGCGCAGCGTGGAACCGGATTCACCGCAATCGACCGTGACGCTTTGGGGTGCCGTGCCCGGCGCGATGCACAGCACGCCGCTTTCTTCCGCTTTCACCGTGCCGCCCATGGCGCACACGCCGTTTAATGTAGCTTCCATATCCGCGCTGTGGTCAATGGGCCCGACACGGCACGGCGTTTTGCACAGCGCCGCCGAAAGCAATGCGCGGTGCGCGGCACTTTTGCTTGGGGGAATGCGCACTTCGCCCTTAACGTGGGCGGGGCGGTAGGTCACCTCTGCCATAGTATCACCTTGTTTCTACATAAATTTATCTCTCTATATTTGACATAAGGCAGCACGATGAGAATGATGCTGCCTTCCTAAAAATCAATTCAATTTTCTGCGACGGTTCTGCTCGGCGGCGAGTTTATAGCGCAGTACGAGGTAGTTTCTGTCTACCGGGTGAATAACGCTTTCGCCGATCTGCTTTAAGAGGATCAGGTTGAGCGTTTTGCCAAAGCTCTTTTTATCGAGCGCGGTTGCTTCCACAACTTTGGCGAAATCAAACGCGGACTCGGTGGGCATGCCGTAGCTTTCCAGCACGCGGCGGATACGCGCAGCGGTGCCTTTTTCCGTGACGCCGAGACTTTCACCCACTTCGCCCGCCATGACCATACCGATGCCGACGGCAAGGCCGTGCGAAAGCGACGAGAAGCCCGTAAGCTTTTCGAGCGCGTGGCCGAATGTGTGGCCGAAGTTTAAAATCATACGCCGGCCTTTGTCGTTCGTGTCTTCCTCGACAAAGTGCTTTTTGCACAGCACGCAGCGGCAGATGGTTTCCTCCAAATGGTCGATGACTTGTCCCTGCTCCAATTTATCGAACAGCGCGGCGTCTGCGATGCAGCCGTATTTGATGACCTCGCCCATGCCGTCCGTGAAATAGGCATCGGGCAGCGTGGAGAGCGTTTGGGGATCGGCGAGGACGAGGCGCGGCTGATGGAACGCGCCGACGAGGTTTTTACCGAACGGCAAATCGACACCCGTTTTGCCGCCGACACTGGCATCTACCTGCGCCAAAAGGGACGTGGGCACCTGCACGAAATCAATGCCGCGCAGGAACGTTGCCGCCGCGAAGCCACCCATATCGCCCGCTACGCCGCCGCCGAGCGTGACAATGATGTCGCTGCGCGTGAAATCGTTTTCCGCAAGCGCTTCATAAATCTGCATGACGGTGGAAAGCTGCTTCTGCGGCTCGCCGGCTTCAAAGACGAACTCCGCCGTGTGGATACCCGCTTTTTCAAGCGAAGCTTTTAGACGCTCGCCGTATATCGGGAAGACGTTCGTCTCGCTGACAATCATGGCGCGGCTGCCGGGGCGGACGAGCGGGGCAATTTTTTCGCCCGCGCGGTCCAAAACGCCGTCTTCCACAATAACTTCATACGGTTTATCTGTTTTAATTTCGATCACCATTATCCGAATTTCTCCTTTTTTTCACGTGCGGAGGAAAGCAGCGCCACGAGCTCTGCCCGATCGTTTTTCACCACCGCAGCGCGTATACGTTCTATATTGCGCACGAGTTCTTCCGTCTCGTCCGCTAATTCCTCACGGTTTGCAAGGAAAAGGTCTGCCCACAGCTCCGCATTGATGCGCGCCACGCGCGAAACGTCACGGTAACTGCCGGCGGAAAAGCCGCTGTGCTCATCGCAGCGCGGGCTCATGACATAAGCGCACGCCAAAACGTGCGGAATCTGGGACGTATAGGCGATCATACGGTCGTGCTTTTGCTGCGTGCAGTATTTGATGGTGCCAAAGCCCATGCTTTTTGCGAGCGATACAAGGGTATCTGTGGCGCTTTGCGGAGCTTCGCCGGGCACGAGAATATAGGAAGCGTTATAAAAGAGGCTTGCCTCACTTGCATCGAACCCGCTGCGCTCCTTGCCCGCCATGGGGTGGCCGCCGACGTAAACGAACGGGTAGTTTTTGGCGATCTCCGTTAATTTGCCGCAGACCTGATTTTTGATGCCGCACACATCCGTGACAATGCAGCCTTCTTTAAAATGCGGTGCGTTTTCCTCGACGAAGCGCACGACATCTGCGGGATACAGACAGACGTACACGACGTCTGCGTTTTCGAGCAATGACGTGCTGCCGACGGAATCGATGGCGCCGAGGGAAAGTGCGTCGAGCAGGGTGTTTTCGTCACGGTCAAAGCCGATGACGGTGTGCTCTGTATTTTCTTTGAGGGCCTTTGCGAGCGAACCGCCGATGAGACCCAGACCAATGATTGCGATTTGCATATCGTTCTCCCTTTCGGGTAAATTTTTACAGGCTCTTCACCGTTTCGGTGACCTTCTGCACTTTCTTTGCGAGCACGTCGAACTGATCCGGCGTGAGGGACTGTGCGCCGTCGCACAGGGCGCGGCTGGGGTCATTATGCACCTCGATGATGAGGCCGTCTGCGCCGACGGCTGCCGCTGCCATGGCAAGCGGCTCGACAAGCCAGTTGATGCCGCTGGCGTGGCTGGGATCTACGATGACGGGCAGGTGGGAAAGGCGCTTTAAGATCGGCACGGCGGAAATATCGAGCGTATTGCGGGTGAATGTCTCATACGTGCGGATGCCGCGCTCGCACAGGATAACCTGCTCGTTGCCGCCCGCCATGATATACTCGGCGCTCATGAGAAGTTCTTCGATGGTGTTGGCAAGGCCGCGCTTTAAAAGAATCGGCTTATGCACGTGACCCAGCTCCTTTAAAAGCTCGAAGTTCTGCATGTTTCTTGCGCCGACCTGAATGACATCGACGTCCTCAAAGAGGTCGAGGTGGCCGATGCTCATAATCTCGGTGACGATGGGCAGGCCGGTTCTTTCCTTGGCCTTTTTGAGGAGCTCGAGACCCTCTGCCTTAAGGCCCTGGAACGCATACGGCGAGGTGCGGGGCTTGAATGCGCCGCCGCGCAGGAACGTAGCGCCTGCGGCCTTGACGCGCTCTGCGACACAGCAGATCTGCGCTTCGCTTTCGACGGAGCACGGACCCGCGATGAGCGCAAGGGAACCGTCGCCGATCACCTGACCGGTAGGAAGCTTGATGACCGTATCTTCCGGATGAAACTTACGGTTTGCTTTTTTATACGGCTCCTGCACGCGCTTGACGCTTTCTACAATATCCTGTGCGGCGATGTACTCGCTGTCTACCGCAGCGGTATCGCCGATAAGGCCGAGCACGGTGGAATGTGTGCCGACCCATGTGTTAACACTGACGTCATAACGGTCGGTGAGATTCGAAATGAAGTTTTTAACCTGTTCTTCACTGCGGTTGGCTTTGAGTACGATGATCATGTTTTTTCCCTTACCTTTCTTTTATAGGAGCTGTGCCCCGCTGCCGCTCTCGGCACAAAAAAAGCGAAGCCCATTGGCTCCGCTTGGTTTTATACTGCTCAGAATACTTCAAATTCCTCCGCGCAGAAATTTTCCGCGCGTTTTCAAGCGTTGCCCGGTATATTCACATACGACGAAAAGCACACGGTATAAAATCGTGCGCTAAAATACTTTGTAAATCGTCTTGTGAATAAAACGGACTGCATAGTTTGAACCATCCTATATGTGACTCTTGCTTTGCGATTTGCAGGTTTGCTTTATCTATCCTGCATCGCCGTGTTAAAATCATACCGCCGCGCGGGCGCTTTGTCAAGAGTTTTCTTGCGGTGTTCCGGGAGAAGTTCCTTTTTTGCGTCTTCTTCTGCGGAAGCGCTTCTTTTGAGGCCGCTCCTTTTCGGAGGTATTTCCCGGCTTTTTGCGCTTCGCCTTTTCAATGGGCTCGCCGCGCAGGGCGCAAATGCGCTCTACAACGACAACCGTGGGCGCGCCGGCGTCGACGACGACGTCCGCGCTTGCGAGGTATTTCGGGCGGCGCTCGTTTAAAAGGCGCTCAATCACCGCGCGGCGGTCCGGCGTCTGCAGAAGCGGGCGGCGTTTATCGTTTTTGAGGCGCTCCTGCAAAGCGGCCAGCGGTACGTCGAGATAATAGATGGTACCGCCGCCTTGATGGAAGCCCTCTACGTTCTGCGGCTGCATCAGCGTGCCGCCGCCCGTGGCGATGACGAAATGATTACTTTGCGCAAGCTCCTTTACGGTCTCGGTCTCGAGCGCGCGAAAATGCAGCTCGCCGTATTCTGCGAAAATCTCCTTGACCGTCATGCCGGTCTTCTTTTCTATGTACAAGTCCATATCGACAAACTGCATATCGAGCGCGGCAGCCAATCGACGGCCGACCGTGGTCTTGCCGCTGCCCATGAAGCCGCTTAAAACGATATTGCCCGATTTTATGATTTCACCTTTTACTTTTTTGTCCATTTCCCGTTCCCCGTTTCTTTCGGTTCGTTATGCGCGGAAAAGCCGTGCCGTTTCCGCTTCCGCATCGCAGATGAGCTGTTCGATATCGCTGTCCTTAAACGACGCGCCGTACCAGAGCTCGTGCGCGGCGACCGCCTGACAGACGAGCATGCCCATACCGCCGACAGTTTTGAGTCCGCAGCTTGCGGCAAGCTTTAAAAATTTCGTTTTGCCGGGGTTATAGACGGCGTCGAACGCGGCTTTGCAGTGGGAGAGCACGTCTTCCCCGACAGCACTGACACCGGTTTTGGGGTACATACCGAGGCTTGTGGTGTTGAGCACGAGATCGTAGTGCTCGGTTTCCTTTGCGAGCTCGTCATAAGACAGCACGCGGAACACGCCGGTTTTGCTGCGCGTGCGGCAGAGCTCCGTGAGTTCATCGCTGAGCACCTGTGCTTTTTCGAGCGAGCTTTCGCGGCAGACGATATCAAGATGCGGTGCATCGGCCGTGAGCACGGCTTCAAATGCGATGGCACGCGCCGCGCCGCCGCGGCCGAGCAGAAGGAGCTCGCCGTTAAAATCGAGCCCATAGCGCGCAAGGGCCTTTTTGCAGCCGACACCGTCCGTTGTGTAGCCGGTCATTTTGCCGTCTTCGACACGCACGGTGTTGACGGATCCGAAAAGCTTCGCTTTTTCGTCGATACTGTCGAGCAGGGGAATGATGTCGCTTTTGTGGGGGATGGTGATATTGAAGCCGTCGAGCGTGCGCAATGCGGGCAGCGCCTGTGTAAGGGACGGTACATCCAGCACGAAATATTCCGGCTTATGGCCTGTGAGGAAAAAGAGGCGATCATGGATAAACGGCGACATCGTGTGCCCGATGGGGTGCCCGATGACGGCAAAACGGCGAAGCTGCATTTTAAGGCTCTCCTTTAAAAACAGAAAAATTTAGCACGGAATGCGGAATTGCTATTGACAAATAAGCCGTGCATCCATACAATGTATGTGAAGTACACCCCGATTGTATCATGCCTGCGGCGTTTTGTCCATACGGCAGACGGTGCAGTACTTGACAAATACTACACGATAGGAGGAAAATTAAATGGTTCTGGAGAAAGTTATCGATATTATTGCTGAGGAGCTCAGCGTAGATCCCTCCGAGATCACCGAGGATTCCAACCTGGTTGAGGATCTGGACGCAGATTCCCTTGCTGTTGTTGATCTTGTCATGTCCATCGAAGATGCTTTCAACGTAGAAATTCCGGATACGGAAGTTGAAAACCTCAAGACGGTTGGCGAAATCGTTCAGTTCATCGAAGAACATCAGGGTCAGTAATTTTTGTGCTCTGCGTGAAATTTTTCGCCTTGTGCAAAACGATATGAAAACACCGGGAGCGGCTTTCTGGCTGTTCCCGGTGTTTTTTTCGCTGATTTAATTTATTCCGATGGACAGCTGTTTTGTTGGTACTCTGTTTCTGTAAATTAGCTTAAGCTAACTTCTAATTATTTATGTATAAGTACCTTTGGTACAAATTGCACCGAATCGTACAAGGAAAGAAGAAACAAATCTTCTTTTCTGTTTTTTTAAATAAAATCTTAGGCGGCCCGCATAAAGATGGCTGCCGCTCTTGCTTTTCAGGAAAATTCCCTGTATAATAAGAAACAATATGCCCGCTTTGGGCCCGGCGGCACAGCGTTTGCCGCACGAATCGTGAAAGGACTGAATTTCTTGGCGAATCAGAAGAAGATGGTCAACGACATCACTTCCATGGACGTTGACTTTTCCAAATGGTACACCGATATTGTTAAAAAAGCCGAGCTGATGGATTACTCCAGCGTAAAAGGCTGCATGATCATCGAGCCGTACGGCTACGCGATCTGGGAAAACATTCAGCATGAACTGGACGATCGCTTTAAGGCGACGGGTCACCAGAACGTTTACATGCCGCTGTTCATCCCGGAATCCCTCCTGCAGAAGGAAAAAGACCACGTAAAGGGCTTTGCGCCTGAAGTGGCCTGGGTAACGGAAGGCGGCAGCGAGAAGCTGAGTGAGCGCCTGTGTGTACGCCCAACGAGTGAGATTCTCTTCTGCGAGCATTACCAGAAGATCATCAACTCTTACCGCGACCTGCCGAAGCTCTACAACCAGTGGTGCTCCGTTGTGCGCTGGGAGAAAACGACGCGTCCGTTCCTGCGCTCCTCCGAGTTCCTGTGGCAGGAAGGCCACACCATGCACGAAACCGCAGAAGAGGCCATGGAAGAGACCATGCGCATGCTGCACACCTACGAGGAGTTCTACAAGAACGTGCTCGCCATTCCGGCTGTGACCGGCCAGAAGACCGAGAAAGAAAAGTTTGCGGGCGCTGTGGCAACCTACACCATTGAGCCGATGATGCACAACGGCGTTGCTTTGCAGGGCGGCACGAGCCACTACTTCGGTGACAAGTTCAGCCGCGCCTATGACGTGACCTTCACGGGCCGCGACAACACCCTGCAGCACCCGTACCAGACCTCCTGGGGCGTTTCCACCCGCATGATCGGCGCCATCATCATGGTACACGGCGACGACAACGGTCTTGTACTGCCGCCGAAGGTCGCGCCGATCCAGCTGGCAATCATCCCGATTGCACAGCATAAGCCCGGCGTGCTCGACAAGGCAAACGCGCTGTATGAATCCCTGAAGACGAAGTTCCGCGTGAAGCTGGACGACACCGACAACTCCCCCGGCTGGAAGTTCAGCCAGTATGAGATGCAGGGCGTGCCGCTGCGTTTGGAGATTGGTCCGAAGGATATTGAGCAGAACCAGTGCGTACTCGTCCGCCGCGACACGAGAGAGAAGATTTTCGTTTCGCTCGATAACCTTGAGGGCGAGATTGAAAAGGCCTTGCAGGCTGTGCATGACGGTCTTTACGAGCGTGCGCTGAAGAACCTTGAAGAGAAGACCTTCACGGCGACGACGTATGAGGAGTTCCTCGACATTGCGGAAAACAAGCCCGGCTTCATCAAGGCCATGTGGTGCGGCGACAGCGCGTGCGAGGACAAACTGAAGGACGCGACCGGTGGCGTGAAGTCCCGTTGCATTCCGTTTAAGGAAGAGCACCTCTCTGATGTTTGCGTTTGCTGCGGCAAGCCGGCAAAGCACATGGTCTACTGGGGCAGACAGTACTGATTTTTCTGCTTTGCGTAGCGCTATATCAAATCGGCATACGTGTTTTACACGGTTTTAACTGTGTTTTTATAAGCAGAATGTTGTAAGAATACTTTAGGGCACACCGTATTTTTTGCGGTGTGCCTCTTTTTTTGCTCTTTTTTATGAAATGCACGGCTGATTTTGGGACGTTCAGGCAACAAAGCAAAAGTTTTTATGCAAATGATACAAGCAAAATAGAAAAAGCTTGTGCAAATCCGCTTTTTTCACAAAAAGGGCTTTACATTTGCTTTGGAATGGTCTAAAATACAAGCAGATAAATCGTTAGGAGTCCGTATGGACTTCGGCGTAAATTTAGGAGGAGAATTCCAATGGCAAATGTAAGAGTTGGCTTTATCGGCTGCGGCGGTATCGCAAACGGCAAGCACTTCCCGGGCATGGCCCAGCAGGAAGGCGTAGATATGTGCGCATTCTGCGACCTCATTCTTGAGAGAGCAGAAAAGGCCGCTAAAGAGTACGGCACCCCGGACGCTAAGGTTTACACCGATTATCATGAACTTCTGGCAGACCCGACGATCGACGCTGTTCACGTTCTGACCCCGAACGTTGCACACTGCGAGATCACCGTTGCTGCTCTTGAGGCTGGCAAGCACGTTCTGTGCGAGAAGCCGATGGCTGCTACCCCGGCTGACGCTAAGAAGATGCTTGAAGCAAGAGACAGAACCGGCAAGATGCTGACGATCGGTTATCAGTATCGCCACTTCCCGGAGAACCAGGTTGCTAAGAAGGTTGTCGATTCCGGCGCTCTTGGCGATGTTTACTATGCAGAGGCTACATACCTCCGCCGCCGTGGCGTTCCGACTTGGGGCGTATTCACGGATAAGGCAAAGCAGGGCGGCGGTCCGCTGATCGACATCGGTACGCATGCTCTTGACCTCACGCTGTTCCTCATGAACAACTACGATGTTGACTATGTTTGCGGCACTTCCTTCGAGAAGCTCGGCCACACGCTCGATGCTAAGCATCAGGGTCAGGTCAACTACCGCGGTGAGTTCGATACCTGGAACAACGAGACCTACGACGTTGAAGACTCCGCTGTTGGCTTCATCAAGATGAAGAACGGCGCTACGATTGTTCTGCGCGCTGCTTGGGCTATCAACATGGCTGAAGACTACGCTGCAAACGGCGAAGCTTACACGATGCTGGCTGGTACCGAGGGCGGCCTCGATACGAAGGAAGGCCGTGTCCGTCTGAACCATGTTGTTGCTGAGTACCCGACCATTTCTTGGGTTGGCAACAAGGTCAGAGGTTTCATCCCGGGCTTCTCTCAGGGTCCGGCACCGAAGTCCAAGGAAGCTGAGATCTGGGTCAAGGCTCTGAAGGGTGAAGGCGAGCTGTTTGTTACGGCTGATCAGGCTTATGTCGTCACGAGAATCCTCGATGCGATCTATGAGTCCAACAGAACCGGCAAGCCTGTTTACTTCGACTAATTTTAATCAGTACATTTTGTGTGCGGCGGCATTTCGTGTCGCCGCACATTTTTTAAGGCGGAGTTTCCGCAAACGTTATAATTTTCAGAAAGGTGGTTTTTCCTATGGAAAATATCAATGTTCAGGTTTATTCTCTGGTTTCCGAGCCGATTAGCCCGATTGAGAAGCTGAAGACCATTGCAAAGCTTGGTTTTGCAGGCGCAGAGTTCACTGCGGACTTCACGGAAGTGCCGGTTGAAGAAATGAAGAAAGTTCTCGCAGAGAACAATTTGAAGGTCGATTCCGCTCACGTCGGTCTGGATCAGATTGAAGGCGTTCTCCCCTACTTTGCAGAGCTGGGCGCAAAGCTCGTCATCTGCCCAGCAACGAACTTCTGCAACAAGGCAGAAGCTGAAGAAGTTGCAGCAGAACTCAACCGTCTCGGCAACATTGCGAAGCAGTACGGCATCAAGATCGGCTACCACAACCACACCGACGAGTTCTATGTGGACGAGGGCAAGTATCTTTATGACTGGCTCATCGATGCATGTGACCCGGAAGTTACGGCTTTCCAGCTTGACTGCGGCTGGTGCAGCGCAGCAGGCGTAAATCCGGTAGACTTCATCAACAGCCACGCAGGCCGCATTGCAAGCATCCACATTAAGGAAAATGGCGGCGTTATCGGCGCAAACAAGCCGCAGTCCCGCCACGACACCACCCCGCGCCTCAAGTTTGAGAAAGACGCTGACGGCAAGCCGATCTTCCCGCCGGAGTTCCTCAAGATGAAGGAAGAGCACGACAAGCTGAACGTGCCGCAGGGCCAGGGCATTGTGGACTGGAAGGCTGTTAAGGCAGCTGCCGACGCACAGTGCGACAACGTCATTTACGTTGTTGAGCGTGAAGCCAGTTACAACGACCCGCAGGATCGCGTAGCTTGCCTTGCTGAAGACATTGCATGGCTGAAGGCTAACCTGTAATTTAATTTAATACAAAATGAGCCGAGCACAGAAGTTGTGTTCGGCTTTTTTGTTGCGCAAAAAAAGAAGCTTGCGGGGAACATAGCGTAGCGACACTAAAAATTTCGCCCGCCTTTTCAAAGGCAGAGGGGACTTGGGGCAGCGCCCCAAGTCCCCTCAAGTTTTCTCGAAGAAAATCTAAATCAAAGCCTTTATTCGTTCGCTTTCACAGGCAAATGCGAAGCGCTTAGTGCTGGATCTGCTGCTCTTCCTCGTCATCGTTATGGCTCCACGGCGAGGGGGCCAATTTTTTATGCAGCGCAACAAGCTCGCGGTCGTAGTTATGTCTGACCTCACACTTTTTGTCGAAAATCATGGTCGCTTCGTCGTCTGCGGTGCAAGCCGGCCACTCCGGCAGGTCTTCACTGGACGGTTTGCCGTCACGCGCGAAGTTGAGCCACGCGTCGCACATCTGCTTTTCGAGCAAGTCGGTCACGCCGGGCTCGTTATACGCGGCGACGAGGCTCGTGTTATGGAACACAAACGGGATCTCGCTGCAATGCCATGCGATATGCCCACCGTCATACGGGAAGGTGTAGGTCATCATATACGAATACGTGCCGCTTTCCGGGTGCTGTGCTTTTTTCAAGATGAAATCGGTAGACGGCGCACGGAAAATAGAATCCATGAACAGCACGTCGCTGACGTCCTTATCCGGGTAAACCTCGGCGAACATCTCCTTGAGCTTTTTGCCCTCTGCGCCGTAGCGTTTTTCGATCATAGAATCGATGAGCGCAGCATCGGCCTTTTCCTCTTCGCTTAATGCCGGCATGAACGAGAACTCGCCGAGCACGGTGCCAACCATGACCGGGATGGTCTTTGCGTGCTCCGTGAAACCGACCTCGAGCGGATCGCCGAGGTACCAATCGTTTGCGAGCGGGTTGCCGCCGACGTATGCGCCCGTCTTTGCGACCTCCGGCGCGACCTTGTTGTACGCCGCCGCGAGCTGTGCGTACGGGATGGTCTCCAGTGCTTTGACATCATCGAGCTTCAATTCTGCCAGAAGCGCCGTGACGATGGCTTTGCCGTTTTGCTCCGTGGAATTGCCGGAGACGAAGTGATCGATGCAGCCGCTCTGCACGACGCCCTTATGGAACAAGCCGTCCGCCGCAGGGGTCTGCATCAGCGTCCAGACCTTCATACCGCCGCCGGACTGGCCGAACAGCGTGACGTTTTCCGGGTCGCCGCCGAAGTTTGCGATATTTTCGTGAATCCACTGCAAAGCTGCGACCATATCGGCGTTGCCGGCGTTGCCGGAATTCTTATATTCCTCGCCGAACGGGGAAAGATCGAGATAGCCGAGGATATTGAGGCGGTGGTTAAGTGAAATGACGACGACATCGCCGTATTTGCTCATGTTTTCGCCCTCGTAGGCGATGTGCTCAATGGAGGAGCCCGCCGCGAATCCGCCGCCGTGCAGCCAAACGAGCACGGGCTTTTTGGCGTTCGGGTCAAGATGCTGCGTCCAGATATTGAGGTACTGGCAGTTCTCATCGAGCGGCCAATAGCGGTGCGGCACCATCAGCTCGTTGCTGGGCTGATCCTGCTGCAGCATGGGGCACACGTAGCCGTAAGCCAGCGCGTTTTTGATGCCCTCCCACGGCTCTACCGGGGTCGGCTGGTGGAAACGCTTTGCATCGGCGTATTTTACGCCGTGGAACGCATATGTGCCGTCAAGCTGAAAACCGCGCAGCTTACCGGCTTTGGTCTCGACGACCGGGTCTGTTTTGGTGCACATGAAATTTCTTGCCATATATCACAACTCCTTAAAAATTTGACAAGTAAAAATAACCTTGCAATGTTAATTGTAAGGTTATTTCTCATAAATGTCAATATTCTAATTTTTGATTTTATGTGCAATTTACAAGAACAGGTCTTTTAAAAGCTGCTTGCCGGTCTTTGTGCGGAAGATGTTCTCGTACACCTTTTCGGCGGCTTCATGGGTCATGCCGCTCTCGAAAATGTTTACGAGGAAATCGGCTTCAACCAAAATCTGATAATCGATGCCGTTGATGTTCGTGTACGTGTGGTGGTGGCCGATGAGATAGCATATACGCTCTGTCTGCCCATGGGTATAACCGCACGCGGGCAGCATTTCGAGTGCGATGGGCGGGCCTTCCACCTCCTGGTGAGGGCCGTTGCAGTTGCCGTATTTTTCAAAGCACACACGGATGCCGATGTCGTGCGTAATGGCGGCGGCTTCCAAAATTTCTTTTGTCGCATCGTCCACGTCTTCGCCCTCCGCGATGGTCTTTGCGAACGCGAACACCTTCAAAAAGTGGTTGACGCGCTCGACACAGCCGCCCTCGTACTCCGTCATTTTCAAAACGAGCTTGCTAAAATTTGTCATGTTTTTCACTTCTTTCTTTCAAAATCGTCTGCGCAGGTGATGAGCACCTTCTGCAAACCCACGGCATGTGCGATAGGCAACGCGAGCGCAAGCTGCATTTTGGCGTAGCCCTTGCGACGTTCGCGGACGCAATGGGCACGATGCGCTCTGCACCCCAATCCGCAAGATACGCTTTATACTGCGCTTCCGTGATCTGCTCGGGTAAAATGAGCTTCATTGAAATTTCTCCCGTTATTTTGCCATGACGGCCTCGATGTCTTCGATGGTGCGCGGCACGGACGCGGAGAGGTTCTCTGCGCCGGTCGGCGTGACAAGACAGTTATCCTCCACGCGGAAGCCGATGCCGAGCTCTTCGGCGTAAATGCCGATATCAACGCAGAAGACCATGTTCGGCGCGATAGGCTTGCCGAGTGCATCGACAACATCGTGCACGTCGTAGCCGACATGGTGCGCACCGCCGTGCCACATGTATTTGCCAATCTCATCGTAAGAGGACAGCAGACCGATCTTTTTCAGCTGCTCACAGCAATAGCGGCGGGCGGTCTTATCCACATCGTCCATGAGCATACCGGGCTTGATGATGGAGAACATGTAGTTCGACGTATTGAGGGCACACTCATACAGCATGCGCTGCTCTTTCGAGTATTTGCCGTTGCACGGCCAGCCACGGGAGACATCGTTGCACTCGCCGTCCCACTGCGCGCCAACGTCATTCAAGATCATATCACCGTCTTTGGCTTGTCCCATGTAGCTGTCGTAATGGATGCAGAAGTTGTTTTCGCCGGCGGAAATGATGGAGTGGAACGCGGGCTCAAGCACGCCGGCGCTGGTGAGGGCATAGTCGAACTCGGCTTTATACTCGTACTCATACATGCCGGGGTGCGAAGCGCGCATCATGCGCAGAATGCCTTCGCGCGTAACGGTCATGGCACGACGCATGGCGTCAATCTCGCACGGAGCCTTCAGGGTACGCAGGCGCTTTAAGATGGGCAGGATATTTTCAACCGTGAGGAACGGGTAGCCGGTCTTAATGGTCTGCGCGAAGCGGTGGGCTTCATCTAAGCCCTCGTCCGGCGTATGGCGGTAGAGGTCGAGGTAGACGCGCTGCACGTTGCCGCTGTTCAAAACACGGTGGATATCGTTTTCAAAGTTCTCAACGAAGCGGATATCCGTGATTCCGGACTGCGCCATAACTTCATCGGCTTTCGGTCTGCGGCCCGTCCAGCGCTCTTTCATGAGATCCGGCGGGAGGATATAGATGGATTCCTGCACATTGCCGCCGATTTTTGTGGCGACCAACACGAACCCCGCGAATTTAATGCCCGTTAAATACAGGAAATTGCGGTTTGTGAAGAATGTATAGTACGCATCGGCGCTCTGACGCGGTGCGCTGCCGGAAAAGAACACGGCTGCGCTGCCGTCTTTCATTTCGGCGTACAGGCGCTGACGGTTTGCCTTGTGGAATTCTGCTGTCATGATAATCCCTCCGAATCTTTTTAGTGCTTATTTATATTTTCTAACGACTCGTTTCTACGAGTCGTTCAGGAACCCCATTGACTGGGTTTCCTGCGGCTAAACAGTCCACCGGACTGTTTAGCCTACCTTCCTAGTCCTAATGTAGGCAAAAGAATTTCGTCGTCTGCGGACGACGAATCAGGGCTCTGCCCTGATAACCCGCAAGTTTTCTGAAGAAAACTTGATCAAAGACTTTGTTTGTCGCTTCGCTATGTTTACTTTAGCTTTGCTGCAAGTGCGACCCAGCCTTTTTCCTCTTTGCGGTCGATGATCTCGAATTTATCCGCGAGGCACGCCAAAACATCGTCTTCCCTTGTATCGATGATACCGCTCATGATATAGACGGTATCGGGTTTCATGAAGCGCGGGGCATCTTTTGTGAGCAAAATCACGACGTCTGCGACGATATTCGCGACAACGACATCGAATGTGCCGGTAACCTTATCCGCCAGATTGCCGCAGATGCCGGTGAACTTATCGCCGACGTGGTTGATCTCTGCGTTTGCGACGGCGGTCTTGACGGCGAGAGCATCAATATCGACGCCAACGGCGCTGCCTGCGCCGAGCAGCAGGCCGGCGACGGACAAAATACCGCTGCCGCAGCCCATATCAAGCATAGTATCGCCCGGCTTTACATACTTTTCGAGCAGCCCCATGCAAAGGCGGGTCGTTTCATGCGTGCCGGTACCGAACGCGAGGCCCGGCTCCAGATGCAGCACGACGCGGTCACCTGCTTCGTACTCGTCCTCCCACATGGGGCGCACAAGCAAGCGGTTGCCGACGGGGATAGGCTTAAAATACTTTTTCCAGTTGTTGATCCAATCCTCCTCCGCGCAGTTGGCGGCGGTGATGGTGTTCTCAATGCCGACGGCTTCAAAACGCTCTTTGAGGAAAGAAATGGCTTCCGCCGGGTTTTCCTCCGGGCTGATATACACATGGATGATGCTTTTGGTGCGGTCTTTTTTGAGAAGGTCTTCGTCAATGAGGTCGATATGCGCGATTTCCATCGCTTCCTCTTCTAAATGCGAATAGTCTTCAATATAAATGCCGTAGGGCACGACCATCTGCGCAATGTCGCCCGCGCGGTCCGTATCCGCCGCGGGAATGGTGACCTGTAATTCGGTCCAGTCTGCGTTTACCTGATCTGTCATACTTTTTAACTCCTGTTCTTTTTTATAAAATGCAGAAAATTATCTATACATTTCTCATATAAGCTGATTATACTACGCGCCCGGAAAACTTGCAATAGGAGGCCCTGCGACAATCATGACAAAATGCAAATTTCTGCTGCAAGGCATCGCTTTAACAGCATTTTCACTGTTTTTCCGCATTACGAACATCGGCTACCGTGCGTATTTATCGGGCAAAATCGGCGCGGAGGGCATGGGGCTTTACCAGCTCATCTTCTCCGTGTTCCTGCTCGCCATCACGCTTTCCACTTCCGGCATCAGCTTGGCCGTGACGCGCATGGTGACGGCAGCCATTGCGGCGAACCGCCGCTGCACGGTGCGCAGCGTGGTGACGCAGTGCTTTTTATTCTGCCTGACGGTGAGCTGTACCATTGCGGTTTTGCTGCTGTGCTTTTCGGATTTTGCCGCCGCGCATATTTTGGGCAACGCCGGCGCGGCGCCGTCTCTGCGCATTTTGGCGCTTGGGCTGCCGTTTATGTCGCAGTGCACGTGCATGAAAGGATATTTTTTAGCAGTGGACGAATCGCTTTCCACCTCATGGAGTGATGCGGTGGAACAGGTGCTGACGATTTTCTCCGCCGTTGCGCTGTTCTGGTATTTTGCGCCGCAGAGCATAGAAGCCGCGTGCTTTGCGGCGATGATTGCTTCAACATTCGGAGAAGCCGTTTCGTTTTTGGCGGGATTTCTCATTTACCGCCGCAGCCTAAAGCGCAACACGCCGAAAGAAAAAGAGCAGGCGACGGGCGTTCTGCACGGGATGTTCCACATTGCGGTGCCGTGCACGCTTTCGAGCGCGGCGCGCAGCTTGCTTTCAACGGCGGAAAATCTGCTCATCCCGCGCGAGCTCGGGCGGTACGGGCTCAGTCGTGCGGCTTCCATGTCCGCCTACGGTTTATTGCA
>OLQA01000672.1_pt1 | contig 32241 bp, 27 predicted proteins | sample 1673151 | NCBI WGS metagenome assembly OLQA01 (sample SAMEA3136760, study PRJEB25190) | human gut metagenome | biome: human gut; feature: human-associated habitat; material: faeces | place: Austria | collected 2013
GTCTGTGCTCCAGGTAAGAGCTCCGTGGTTCTCAAGAAGAACTGCATCGAAATATGGAAGATATTTCTCAAGGTTATCCGGAATCTCCATTGTAGAAGGTGTACCATACTCAGCGATCGGAACACATCCAAGAGCGATAACTGCCTCTGGCATGATTGGCTGTGTAAGCGGAATACCAGCAATAGCAAAAGATGTTGCATAAATTGGATGAGCATGTACAACAGATCCTACATCAGGTCTCTTCTCATATACTCTCATATGCATCTTGATCTCAGATGATGGTTTGAATCCCGGGTTAGCCTGAATTACATTTCCTTTTGCATCTACTTTACAGATGAACTCTGGAGTCATAAAGCCTTTGGATACACCAGTAGGTGTGCAAAGGAACTCATTGTCATTCAGTTTTACAGAGATGTTTCCATCATTTGCTGCAACCATGTTGCGGTTATAGATTCTTCTTCCGATGTCGCAAATCTGTTTTTTGATTTCGTATTCGTTTACCATGCTTTTTTCCTCCTTAAGCACATTCAGGTGCGGTGGATTATGTATGTTATAGTACCGCACCGGGTAACTTATCATGGCTAGGCATAGCTAGCCTGTTACTTTTTTGGTTATGTTGTAAGTTTACACCATTCCACATTATAAGTCAAGGTTTTTCCGTTGTTTTATGTTGTTTTATGTGGATTTTTTTCTAGATTGCTATGTTGTTTTTCGTGGTTTTACTGTTTTTCCTCATTTGGCAAGTATTTTCTAATTCACAGGATCAGAGGCATCTTTTTCCCATGGCATTACATCGCCATCTTCCCTGAGATATTCCAAAATCTCCGGAATGCCCTCCTGCTGCCTGGAGTCTACATAAAAGATTTTTTTACAGCCGGCAAGCTCCAGCCAGGACGTGGCAAGTTTTATATTTGCATCAGGATTGTGTATTTTGGTAACAATTCCAATTACTTCACGGTTGGCCATACAGGTAATGCAAGGTGGAAAAAGGCAATACGGTTCCGTGGCAGATACCAGCAGCCCTACCACATCTGATTCATATGTATACAACGCCAGGGCGTGTCCCAGACCTTTCGTCTGGGCATACTCTCCTGGCGTATCTACGATCACATCAAAATTATTTACATATTGTGTTTTATGATAATGTATTTTTTCACCACGCAGAGCCTGGGTCAAAGTAGTTTTTCCAGCCTCGCTGCGACCGATCAGAACAAGTTTCTTCATATTCTGTCAAGTCCTTGTAATGGGGCATAAAGTAAAGCCCAGTTTATTTCCCACATAATCCAGAATTGCGCTGGTAGAAGCTTCTACTTCCGACACAGTACCTGTGATGATCAGGCTTCCGCTGAAACGATCAACAAACCCCAGTTCAATGCCAGATGATTTCATCGCAATATCTGCCATAATGATAGCAGTTTCTGCCGGACTTACAGTCATGATCCCAATGGCCGCTCTTGAGTAATCCAGCGACGGATCAAGACCCAGCTTTGTGTAAAGAATCTTATCCGGATTGGCAATGATATGTGCCAGGGAAATCTGCTTGCCTGGCACAAGCTCCTGTACAATTCTCTGTTTCATTTCCGGAGACATATTATCTGTGTATCCCATTTTCTCCTCCTGAATAAAGAGTTTTTATAATCTGATTTGATTATACCTTTCTAATTTCCAAGTGTCAACAAAAAGCAACACTTCTCTGCATGCAATATGTGGTTTTTCTTGTATTGCAATGTTGTTTTTATTTGTTTTTTCTGTTTTTTCTTATTTATGATTGACATGTTTTTTGCCCTCTGGCATACTAAAGTTAAATGTAAATGGCTTTTCAAAACACTTTTATAGCGAAATTACCAGTTGCATATATTCATGCAATCTTGACTAGGAGATGATTTTATGTATCTTTCTGATATACACACACATTCCATTGCCAGCGGACACGGCACAACCTGCACCATCAGCGACATGGCAAAGGCTGCTTCTCAAAAAGGGCTGAAGCTTCTTGGAATCACAGACCACGGACCAGCCACTCTGGCTGCAGGAACTTCTTCTTATTTTCGAAGCCTGATCTATTCGCCCAGGAAGCGTTTCGATGTGGAATTATTATATGGAATTGAACTGAATATTCTGGATACCGATGGAAAAACGGATCTGCCACAGGAGCTTCTTGATAAGCTGGACTACGCAATTGCCAGCATGCATTATCAGAATTTCCGTCCTAAGACCAGGGAAGAAAATACTGCTGCTTTTCTGAACGTAATGAAAAATCCGGTTGTAAAGATCCTGGGACACATTGATAATCCCCAGTATGACATAGATTACGATGCAGTTGTAAAATCTGCCGGTGAAAACGGTGTTATCCTTGAAATCAACGAAGCTTCCCTGGCGCCTTACGGATATCGGGGCGATACACATGCCAACTGCGCGCAGATTCTGTCCTGTTGCCAGAAGTATCTGGTTCCAATCGTGCTTTCCAGTGACAGTCATGGAACAGAGCATATTGGAGACTTCACTTATGCCGCTGATTTCGTTCATGATGCTATGTTTCCAGAGGGTCTGATTCTTAACAACCAGATTCCGAAATTAAAGATGCTGTTAAGCATACGATAAAAAGGGTCTGGCCTGCAGAATTCCAATCGATTTTCACATTACAAAAAACTCTCCGAGAAATATAAATACGTAAGCTTAACTTCGTATATATTCCGGAGAGTTTTTTATACTTATTTCTTTGATTACTCATTTTCATTTTTATGATCTGCTTCTCTTACTTTCTGCATCATCGCAGCAAGTTCCTGATATTTTCCTGTCACATAACCGTAGTTTTTCTTCTTATGAGGGAGCTGACAATTCGTACAATCTTTAAATCCCTTCTCATTATATTTGAAATTTCCGCCGCATTTGTCTCCAAGGGCATAAAGCGGGCAATAGCAGAACAGACAGTTAAAGTCCTCCGGATCAGCTCCTCTATGGCAGGGAAAATACTCACATTTCTTATGGCTGAAATAAGCGTATTCTTTATCTTCCCAATATTTTTTTTCCATAGTTCTCTCCTTATCGCATACAACTCAAAACAAAATATTCTATTTCGTAATGCCTCAAAATCAAATGATAAAAAAGAATCCCGCTTACATGAATAATTTTTCAAACAGGCTCTGGAAAAGTGTAAAAAAAATACCGCATATGCGGCTTCTGAATCATCATTATTTAAGAGGGAGCGATGCTACTCCGGGGTAGAATATGATCCGTTCATATATACGCGGAGGGAACGGTTTCATCCGAAGTAGTATCGCCTGCCATTTAATCTGTATAATTCTTCTGAACAGGCGATCATTCCATAAAAAATGTCCACTCACAAAAGTGGACAACATCTCAGGGCTGCGGATTCCCCAAAACTGGTTGTTACACTTTCATCGGAAGTTTAACCTCGCCATACCAAGCAGGTTTCCTGGCTCCAGAATCATCACTTCCTCTCTCCTTCTCATGCGTAAGCACAATGGACTATGAGATTCGCTCCTCTGTTACAGTGACCGGATCGCTCAGGTTTCGCACCTGATTCCCTCTTTCTGCCAGCTTATAGCTGTCAGCACTTAATATGTTCACTATGGAATTATACTGACATCATATTACCACCGGTCACTGTCTTTGTCAACCCTTTGAAAGGATTTTTGTTATTTTTTTATCAACCTGAGTTACTATTCACTGGTAACGTTCCGCGAGGTGTTTTTTGTGAACAAAGTTCACAGAAAACCCGAGAATCTCAGCGCGAAATCATGCGAATGCATGATTTCTGTGCATCGCGAAGCGTGTTACTGGTCACGGAGTAAACAGTAACCAACCTGGTGTTGCTGTCACGGTGTGAACAGCAGCGTCAGCTTCTCCACCAGGATTTTCGCTGTTTTTTCATGAGATCTGTGCCCAGGGTGCTGCCTTGATCCAAATTCTCCTTCCTGTGTATCCGGAAGCTTCACAAATTCCACGCGCTTATCCCCTGTTTTTCTTTTATAATTCCCCACTGCTTTCTCAAGCGTTGGCAAAATCTCAGCTCCAAGCATTCCATAACACCACAGAATATAGCTTTCCGGATTACATACGCGCAGTTTCCTCAAAAAGTCTTCCACAGCCTTTCCAACCCTGTCCATATTCTTCGTGCCGCTGCCGTCGTTTGTCCCCAGATTCACTACGATTACATCAGGCTGAAACTTCTGGAAATCCCATTTTTCCATAGCACCCAGTTGTTTGTTTCTTTCTCCATTTAAAAGACCGCATACCTGCTCATAATATAGCGGGATTGCCTGCTGCTCATTGCCTTCCCAGGAACAGAAAACACCCCAGCCGCTCTGACTGATGCAATTGTACACCGCGCCCAGTTCTTTTGCCGCCATATATGCATAATTATCCACGGCATTGAAGCAAAAGGAATTCCATGTCATTTCTTCTCCTGCACCGCTGCCGCCCTCACCAGAGGTAATGCTGTCCCCTATTACTTCCAATCTGAGCTTCGGTGTTTTAAGAGGTAAGAACTCACCGTCAGTTTCAACCTCCAGCAGCTGAAGCAATGTTTTTTCATCTGTAGGAAACACAGGGGTATCACGAAGAAGCTTTACATTTCTTACCTTATCCCTTTCCATATTACGGAAAAGGCAGATTTTCTGTTCTCCCTTATTTACCATAAGCCGTTGGGACAATACGCCGTCTACGATCACATCCACCCATGGCTCAAAAACATCATAATCGGAGCGGATTTTCACCCATATTTCTGTTGCTTTTACATTCAGTTCAATTCCGGAAGCGGTCCAAAATAGTGTTACCGGTTCCAGACTGCCATTCGTTCTTCCTAATATTCTTAAATATGGAATTTCCTTCATCTGATAATGGCTAAGCATTTTTCTCCACCTCTCATCTGGCTATACGAAATATTTATGTTACGATTTTCAGACAATACTTTTATTCTTACTATACTTCTTTTTTCTTTGCTTTTCCACATTATTTTCAGTAAAAAGCCCCTTCCGGATTTTCATCTCCGGAAAGGGCTCACAAATTCATTTATTCAGATTACACAAGACGTCTTACAGAAGTAATCGTTCTGTATGCAGCATTATCGCTGACCTTGATGCCATCTCTGGCATTGGATGCATGTACGATCTGTCCATTTCCCATATAGATTGCAACATGTCCGCCATAGCAGATCAGGTCGCCTGGCTGAGCATCTGCATAGGATACTTCATATCCGGCATTCTGCTGCTCATAAGATGTTCTTGGAAGACTTACGCCAAAGTTTGCATATACACTCTGCACAAAGCCAGAGCAGTCAGCACCACTGGTAAGGCTTGTTCCACCCCATACATATGGGTTTCCAACAAACTGTGTTGCATAGGATACAACAGAAGAGCCGGAACCTGAAGAACTGCTGGCTGATGAACTGTCAGAAGAACTATCTGAGGAACTGTCGGAGCTGTTTGCATCGGAATTGTAATCAACTGTATTGTCAGTATCAATTACATTACCATACTCATCATATTCATAATCAGAAGATCCATCAGAAGAACCACTTACAACATTTCCATCTTCATCATACTGAACCTCTTCTGAGGAATTATCTCCGTTCTGAGCTGCTTCCTGTGCTGCTGCAGCCGCTGCGGCCTCTGCCTCTGCCTGACGTCTTGCCTCTTCTTCTGCTGCAATACGTTCTGCCTCAAGCTGCTCAATTTCTGCCTGCTGCTGTTCCAGAAGGTTCGCATACTCAGTAGCCTGCTGCTGTGCGTATGCGATCTCATTCTCGCAATCAGCACTGTTCGCACGGGTTACATCCAACTGATACTGAAGGTTAGACTGCTGAGCCTCATATTCTTCCTTCATGGTCTCAAAATCAGCTTTCTCCTGCTCATACTGATCTTCTAACTTCTGAACCTCCTCAATCGTTCTAGCATATTTCTGAAGGCTCTCTCTGTCCTGCTCATACATCTGCTGTGTATACTCAGCTCTGGTAAGAAGGTCTGCAAGGTTATCTGCATTTAACATCATCTGGAACCATGCATTGTTTCCACCTTTTTCATAAAGATACTGAATACGTTTCTTCATGGCGCCGTACTGTTTATCCTTGGCATTCTGAGCCTTGGTCAGGTCACCCTGTGTTTTCTCAATTTCTGCTTCCTTGGAAGCGATATCACTCTCAAGAGTCTGAATGGAAACCATTACATTTACAAGATCAGAATTCAAAGATTCGATCTGGCTCTCAAGCTGCTGCTTCTGATCCCACAGGGCACTCATGCGTGCGTATGTAGCATCCAGCTGCTGGCTTGTCCAGGCCTGCTCTTCTCTTAAATCGCTCTCACGGTCAGCCATTACGCTTACAACCTGTGAGCCGCACATTAAAATTGCCAGTGTCAGACATACAATTCTTTTCTTCATGTTTCATCACCCTCGTTAATCTTTTTGATAATCTAAAAAGCTCAATTTGTAATATGTTTGCAACATTTCATTCAATCTTGCTACATATTAGCACACTCTCGCAAAGATTTCAACCCTAAATCGCAATAAATTTTAAAACTTTGTAACATTTCGTAATACATTTGTCTAAATAAGAGAACACAGAGCGTGTTTGTGCAACAGAGGGGGAATTCAAAGATTTCCGCTGTTACATAAAAAGAGAACCAGTATTTTCACTGATTCTCTCTTGTATATTACTTAACCATTATTTTCCAAACAGATCGTACAAAATCTGGTCTGCTGTCATATTATAATAACCATCCGGATCGGAAAGTGTATCTCCATTCCATCTCAGATAGTTTCCATTTCGGATATAGTTTCCAACGGATGGATGATAGTTGAAGATGCTGTATCCGGAATACAAGGACATATACTTCTTCGCAAGGGCTGCAGCCTCACTGGAATAGCTTCCCGTAGGTGTGGTAGTTCCGGAAATCTGGACACCTGCCTGCGGAGTGGAATGAATGATAACAACACTCTTATCACTGCACTGTCCAAGAACGATCCATGTATGACCATCATTGTATCCGATATCGCCAGGCTTCAGCTCCCATCCATTCTGTGACAGATAAGACTGATTTACGATTGATCCCCAGCCTTTCCCCTTGTAATAGCTTCCAATTTCACCTGAAACCACTGTGTATCCATATCCTACACCGGACTGTGTCTGCATTACCTGATAAGCAGACCAGCCTACAAAGCCTGAACAGTCAAATCCTTTCGCACGATTGGAAGTAGAAAGATCACGGTAATTATTGTAATCATAACTGGATGGATTCGCTGACCATTTATTATACCAGCTGGTCATGGTATCGCTGAGACCCTTTCTTGTGGAATCATTCCATCCGCCGCCCCATACGTAAAGTGCTTTTCCAACAGGTAAAAGTGCTCCTGCAAGATAATTCTTGATGGTCTTATTTCCTGTATTTCCATTCGGAGAAGGATCATCCTTCTTCTCTCCCTGACATACACCAGTACTGGAAAATGTATATGTAACACCATCAATAGTCTGTGTGCCTGTGTACATCGCGCCTGTAGTAGGATCAAAATAGTACTTTGTACCCTTGTCTGTATTCTCCACCCAGCCCGTCGCCATAGCTCCGGAGCCGCTGTAGAAATAATAGGTAACATTATTAATTGTCTTAAATCCAACTGCCATGATTCCATTGGTAGCAGTTTTCGATGTAGTGTCAAAATACCGCTTCACTCCTGATGAGCTAGTCAGCCAGCCTGTGGCCATAATTCCCGTTTTGGAAAAATAGCGGATATTTCCTTTGCTGTCCTTTACAAAACCGGTAGCTGCAACGCCTGATTTCGCGTAAAGGTAATAGGTCTTTCCGCCAAGCTTCAGCCACTTTTTCTTCATGTATCCGGTTGACGGTGCAAAGTAACGGCGCTGTCCCTTGGAATTGGAAAGCCATCCAGTTACCATAACACCTGCTTTGCTTGTGAAATAACGCTTTCTGCCCTTTTTATCTTTCACCCAGCCTTTCACCTGAACACCGGTAGATTTATTAAAATAATATTTCTTACCGTTCAGGGTAAGCCATCCTTTGACTTTCTTGCCGTTTTTATAGTAGTATGTTTTCCCTTTTACTGTACGGAATCCATTCTTCGTGGCAGCCTGTACATCTCTTGATGTACTATGGCATGTAAAACCGGCTGCCATAAGCATTACCAGCAGCAGGATACTCCAAAGTCTGAATTTTTTACATTTGTTTTGCATACTTACCTTCCTTTTTAATTAATCTGTTGCTGTCCACAGGTAATACTGCTGTCCAGCAAACACAACCCCTGTTATTATCATCTTCAAGTTTTTACAAAGTTGTTACAGCTTTATGTAGCTCATTATATTACAGTTTCCATCTATCGTCAACCCGAAAGTAAAACTCTGTAAAGTTTTCACAATATTTTCGTATTATTTTCTCTTTAAAAGCAATGTTTTCAAAGGTATTTTCCATAAAAAAAGAACAGCCCCACACAATGTGAAAGAACTGTCCTTTTATAAATTCTGTAATATTTCTGTTATAAAGTAATTATAACAGATGTTTTCTTAATTCTTCTCCGCTCAGAGCGCTTAAGTAAGCAGGTGCTACATCAAATACCGTCTTGCAGCCATTCTGTCCTTCCTGGTTCATGCGGTATGCAGCTCTTGCATATGCAATGATTACAGAAGAAGTAAATTCCGGATTGGAATCCAGTTTCAGGCTATATTCGATCACATGGCTGTTCTCATCGTTCCAGCCTGTCTTGCCTGTGCGGATTACAAATCCACCGTGCGGAATTCCGCTGTGGTCACGTTTCAGTTCCTCTTCGGAAATAAAATGTACTGTGGTATCGTATTCATCAAAGTAGTTCGGCATAGTCTTGATCTCATTCTCAATCCTTGCAAGATCAGCGCCTTCTTCAGCTACTACGAAACACTCTCTGGTATGTTTCTCTCTTGTAGTAAGCTCCGGATTCTTTCCGCTTCTTACTGCTTCCAGAGCAGACTCAACCGGGATGGTGTACTGTTTGCCATCCTTTACTCCTTTGATACGGCGGATTGCATCAGAATGTCCCTGACTTACGCCTTTTCCCCAGAATGTGTAATCCTTGCCGTTTGTCAGGATTGCATTTGCATACATGCGGTTCAGAGAAAACATTCCCGGATCCCAGCCTACAGAAATAATTCCAACATGACCGCTCTCAGAAGCTGCTTTGTCCACATTTGCAAAATGTTCTGGGATTCTCTTATGGGTATCAAAGCTGTCTACCACATTGAACCACTGGGCATACTTAGGTGTCTGCTCCGGCAGATCAGTAGCACTTCCGCCGCAAAGAATCATAACATCAATCTGGTCTTTCATCTTCTCAGCATCATCTACAGAATATACCTTCGCTGTCTCTGTCAGAATTTTAACACTTTCAGGAGCACGACGGGTAAAAACTCCCACCAGTTCCATATCAGGATTGTGTTTGATCGCACATTCTACGCCACGTCCCAGGTTACCATATCCCAGGATACCAATACGAATACTCATTATCTGATTCCTCCTATACTACCGCACGCCAGATGCACAATCCCCACAAATGGTCATGCAGCCCCCAAAAGCTGTATTATCCCATACGAACGTCAGATGCTTCACGTCTGCGGTATCTATATCTATTTCACGCTTTAACAGTTTAATACGTGCGAGTTTTCTTGTCAATTGATTTTTAACAAAATCTGTCATTCAAAGCTTCCGTTTCTCTGGTAACATCAAAACACCTCAAAAAAGAATACTGTACAATGGCATCCTTCTCCACGGTACAGTATCATAAACTTCTACTTTATCAACAGCACAGCACTCCGCTTCCCGGACAGCACATTCCGCAAAGCGCATTCGCCAGACAAAGCTTCAGGCACATATCATCCCCTGCCACTGGCATTCCTCCAAACGGTCCTTGCTGTGTCTCATACCAGCTTCCGCCGCCCTCCATCCGGTTCAGGAGCATACGGTACTGCTGATTATTCGGCTCCTGGCGCACAGCTTCACGAATATGCTCCAGCGCTTTTACATTATTCCCCATTCCCATGTTCGCCATGGAGGAAATATAATACCACTCTCCATTCTTCTGGGAAAGGGAATTCAACACATTCATAGCCTCCTGATAATGTCCGCTCTGAACAAAATTAGCTGCTGCACGTCTGCGCACACTTTCCTCATCTTCATAAGTGCTCTGGCGCTGCTGTCCTCCAAAGCCGCCAAATCCTCCATATCCATAACCACCGTATCCGCCGGAAGATCCACCACTGCTTCCATACTCGCGTTCTCTCATGATCTGCTCATATGCCTGCTGTACTTCCTTAAACTTCTCTTCTGCCTGATCCTTGTTCGGATTGTTAATATTCGCATCCGGATGGTACTTCCGGCTTAACTTTCTGTATGCCTTCTTTATTTCTTCATCTGTTGCATTTCTGGAAACTCCCAGTACGCTATATGGATCCAACATGTTCTTTCTCCCGTTCTTCCCTGCGTCTCCTGCTCACTTCCTCGAAGCGGCACCACACACCGGAATATAAAATGTTCCGAAGAATATCCCCATATTTAATAATAGGAAGCTTCTCGAATTCTCTGCAGGTTTCTGCCATCATCATCATAAGGATCTGGCGTACTTCCCCTTCAAACCCTTCCATTGTATATTTTTCTGCGAAAGGATTGTAATCTTTATTTTTCACATCTTCTTCCACATCATCATATGCATCCAGAAGATAGATGAATTTGCCAAGATAAAAGCCAATTCTTCGAAGGCTTTTCTCCCACTCATCCTGCCTGTAAGCAAGAATCTCCTCCATAATATGCCCGAAAATCCCGGACATTCTGTCTATATCTGTCTCTCCCTGTTTCTCCAAAGCGGAAAGCTCATCCAGAAGTTCGACGATCCGCTTCGCCTTATCTGGATAAAGTTTTAACAGACGGTTATTTTTCCCCTCGAGAAGCCTGGCGTAACCAAGCTTCACATATTTTCTGTCATCGTTCCAGTCATCCAGACATTTATAATAAGTTAAAAGTATATTCATGTCTGCACAGTATTCTGTCATCACATTCTTTCGAACTGGCTGTTTTCTCACAGGATGAAGAATGCATCTGGTAGTGCCCTTGTACGTCTTTGGCTCATAAAGGCCGGAAAGAAGCATGATCACAAAAGTCATATCATAGCTTAATGTAATCTGGCCGGATATCCCGTATTTCTCACGCAGTTCCCTGCAGAGTCCGCAGTAAAAGGTTCTGTACATGTCAAAATCCTTCATCTTGATCTCCGGCTTGTTCATTACAATATATCCAAACATATCAGCGCCTCTTTATAAATTTGGTATGACACTTAGGACATTCAATCTCCACTTTCTTAAATCCGCCTCTGGGAATACGGATTTTCTGACCGCAGCCAGGACAGCTGTAAATATGATAGTCCTTGCGCTGGCTCATCATTCGCTTCTCTTTCTGGAAACGGGCTCTTAACTTATCTGTCATCTGAAGATACTTCTGATTCTCCTGATAACGTTTGGAAATATTTTTGGAAAAAATCCTGAAATAAGTATAAACAATGGCAGCCATTCCAAACAGATCCAAAAATGCGCCAATTCCACTTCTGGTCCCAGTAAATAAGGTGAGCACAATAGCAGCCAGTGCCACTCCCATAGTGAATCTTGCAAACTGATCCACTCCGTTGCGTCCCTGCATAAATCTCATAAATTTTTCTTTCAATAAAATACCTTCTTTCTTGTGAACTTATCTTCCTGGAATAAGTTTCTGTCGCTCTTTTGTTATTATATTATTTCCCTATCCCTGATTCTGTACATTCACTATTATGGTTCACAAAACAACCAGCAATCATTCCGTCTTTTCCTATCTGTCGCTGCAGACTTGAAAAATGTAAAATTTCAGATAATAAGATTCATCAGCAGACCATAAGATCGGATGATCTGGTGCCTGGGTGCGATATTCTACCTGACGGAGACGTTTATGCACATTTCTGGCAGCCTGCCCGATGGTCTGGGTAAAAAGCTGGTAATCCATAAAATGTGAACAGGAACAGGTTGCAAGGAAACCGCCGTCTTTCACCAGCTTCATGGCACGAAGATTGATCTCACGATAGCCTTTCACTGCATTCTTAACAGAGCTTCTTGACTTGGTAAATGCAGGTGGATCCAGAATCACCACGTCATATTTCTCGCCTTTCTCTTCCAGTTTCGGAAGAAGATCGAAGACGTCCTCACAGATAAATTTTACAGAATCAGAAAGTCCGTTTAAAGCTGCATTGGCTGTAGCCTGATCAACTGCAAGCTGTGAAGCATCCACACCAGTTACTTCTTTCGCTCCTGCATATCCTGCATTTAAAGCAAAAGAACCAGTATGGGTAAAACAGTCCAGAACTCTGGCATTCCTGCAAAGCTTCTGGATTGCCAGACGATTGTATTTCTGATCCAGGAAAAATCCTGTCTTCTGACCGTCTTTTACATCCACCTGATATTTTACACCATTTTCCACAATTTCAACCAAAGTAGGGAACTCTTCACCAATAAAGCCCTTATATGGCTCCATTCCCTCCTGCTTACGTACTTTCACGTCACTTCTCTCGTAAACGCCGCAGATCCGGATACCATCCTCTGCCAGAACTTTCTTCAGAAGTTCCACCAGCATCTCTTTATAACGGTCGATTCCAAGTGCAAGGGACTGTACCACCAGCACATCAGAAAACTTGTCCACAATAAAACCCGGCAGAAAATCTGCCTCTCCGAAGATCACGCGACAGCTTGAAGTATCCGTTACTTTCTTACGATACTCCCATGCATCCCGCACTCTTTTCTCAAAAAATTCCTCATCGATCACAGTATTCTCATCTCTTGAAAGAAGACGTACCACAATCCTGGAATTCGTATTGATGAATCCTCTTCCCAGAGGATATCCGTCAAAATCATGAACCAGTACAATATCTCCATTTACAAAGCTTCCCATAATAGAAGCTACTTCATTATCAAAAATCCACATTCCGCCGGATTTCAAAAGACGTCCTTCTCCCTTTTTCAGGGTTACTACTGCCAGACTCATAGCACTACTCCTTTGCTTTTGCGATTTAGGTAACATTGTAGCACACAATTTCTCAATTTGCCAGTGTTTCCAGGGGTTCTGAGAAAAAGTCATAAAAATTTCACTAATCTTAAAATTTTATAAACTGCCAGCCATTCATCTTCTTTTTTTAACAGACATCTCAGTCTCATTAACAACACAAAAAAACTCCGGACTGCCTGAACTCGCTTCCTATCGTCAGATTCTAAATCTGACTTTCAATGGCGGTACACGGTTCAGACATTCCAGAGCTTTCACTTATCTTATATTCTGACTTTTCCAGATGGTTATTTTCTTCTTATTTCGCATTCGCTGCAGTTACATATACATGAATCAGATTTGCCTTAATAAGGGCTGGACGAACTGCATTGTAAATAATCACAACCAGGATTGTAGATACAATTGCATTTACAAATGTAGCACCGGCGCTTAATTTTGCAAGGATGCTCGCTACTTCCTGGGGCTGACCAAGAATGTACTGTTTGTAGAAATAGCCAACGATGGGATCTGCGATCACATTAAAAGCAAGACCTGCAATGGAAGCGATCAGACTCCATTTGAATACGTATTTCTTGTCGTTCGTCTCATTGATCTTTGCAATCTTGTGGGCTACAAGACCTGTTATAAGACCGATGCAAAGCTTCAGGACAAAAGTCTTGGGTGCTCCTGTAATGTAAACCGGATCCATAAGGTCTGCAATAGTCATTCCAATAGAACCAGCAAGACCGCCGTACCAACCGCCAAGAAGCAGAGCTCCAAGCACGCAGAAGGTATTTCCGATGTGAAGAGAAGTAGCATCTCCACCCGGTACCGGAATCTTAATCTGCAAAAATGTAAAAGATACATAGCAAAGTGCTGCAAGAAGTGCAGTCTCTGCAAGTTTCATAATGGTAGAATTCTGTTTGTTCATAGGTTTCTCTCTCTTTCCCGGAAACCTGGTACATATTGAAAAACATTCTGCAAGATGTGCCTCACAAGTTGCAGGAATGATTTCTCAAACAAGCTCCAATGTTTCCTGTTTAATCACTGCTTTTTATACTGCAGTATCTAATTAGCACTTATCATAGCGAGATACTGGTATGTCTTCAATAGACAGTTTTGATTATTTTTAAGAGGTCAGTTGTTTCCTGCAAAAAAGGTACAGTCCCCAATATCCCACTGGATATCAGTTTCTGTACCTTTTCCACCAGCAGACATGTCATCTCCTGGAGCATCAACACATACTATTCAACAGTATTCTTCCGAATTCAGGTCTGTTATTCTTCGTAGGACTCTTCATCAATAGTCTCGTCATAAGACTCATCGCCTACTTCATCTGTAGCACTTTCATCTGTTGTCACATTTTCAGAGCCGTCAGCTGAATCACTGGATTCCGAACTCTCACCATAAAGTTTCTCAAAGAACTTCATGGTATCTTTATACAGGGTATCTTTATCATCAGAAGATACTGCATCGCCAAGAACATCAATATCCTCAGAAGACTCACCATCATCGATCACATCAATGCCGAAAAGTTTCTTCATCTCTTTATCCAGCATGTTCAGTTCTGGTGTAATGTATTTCTCAGTTCCATCCTCCTGATAGGAAACAGCACCATTTCCAAGGATACCAAGGTATTTCTGAAGAACCTTGATGGAAAGCTTGTTGGCTGTGTCGGAATCAAGTGTTACAGTAACTGCAGCATCATCTCCCATTACTTCGTAAAGAGCGTCCTCATCACCGCTGTACTCTCCCTGACAGAAGGTCTTCGCTTTTTCAAATTTCGCTTTCGCATCATCGCCAAGGAAATCTGTATTCAGCTGGGATATATCTGTGATCTCTTCGGAAGAATCACTGCCATCACCAGTATCTGTTCCGCCAACTTCACTGATGTCACCGTCAGCTGACTCATCTGCAGCTCCAGTCTCCTCAGCAAGTCCCGGATCCTCTGTAGAACTCTCGATAACATTGTCACCAAGAGCACTCTGGTCTACATTATCCACAATACTGTCCTCATCATCTGATGAATCACTGCTCTCCTCTGCCTTTCCTGTTACATTGTCATTTACACGTTCCAGAGTTTCCTGCATCTCAGAGTAATCATAGTCCTGCTGGGAAATCTGCTGAAGCAGGTTTACGATGGTATTAATCTCATCATCTGTAAGAGTTACATTGTTATTATTGGAGATATTTACAACAATATTGTAAATATCGTCTGCATTCTGAACATTGTCTGCAATAACCTGCATTTTCGCCTGGTTAATAACAGTGGTAGCGTCATTCTGTCCTACAGAATCAGCAAGATTACCTGTAACTACCATCTCCTCAGTAGCAAGCTCCTTCTTGGTCTCGTCAAGTTTCTGTCCACTGGCAGTCTCATATGCCATCTGGATACCAGTCAGAGCTCCTGTACCGGATACCTCGAACGGGCATGCAGCAACAACCTCACAGTTGGTAACACCAGATGTGGAAAGGGAACTTGCGATCATATTGCAGGTAACCCAGTTCAGATTGGCGGTACGAACCTTGATGCCACCGGATGTGGTAGGCTTCACATAAGCACAGCTCACTGTTCTTGTACCAATCTGCTCCAGCGGAACATAGGAACTTAAGTGATCCCTCTCATCCTGATTGGTAACGTAGATGATCTGCGCCTGGCTGGAATCCACCTTAAAATATTTCAGCATGGTGTTCTTCTGCTCATCTGAAAGATCTGCGCCAAGTGTAACAACCTTCATAGCATCTGCCATAGCCGGTACCGTGGGAACCAAGCTTCCCATAACCATTGATGCGCTGCAGAGCAGCGTAGCTAATAATTTGCCTTTCTTCATAACTTTTCCTCCAACTTTCTGTCTGGGTTATAATCTGATCTTTAATGAAAGCCTCATACTCTGTAACGGCTTCCATGCACTGCACTTCTGTCTTTGCAGTTGTTTCATTTAGTACACTTATTATAACATACTTCTTATAGTTTTTGTAATTTTAATTGTTAATTCTCTCTTTGAACCTGAAAATATGTTTTGGTAAAAAAATTATTATATCAGCAGCTTTTCCAGAGCCTGTTACCGTGCAGGCTGTAAACAGTAATCCAGAACCTCCTGCACGGTCTTAACTGGTGTAATCTCAAGCTTCTCTTTTACCTCATCGGCCACATCATCAAGATCATCCATATTCTCATATGGAATAAACACATGCTTTACGCCAGCTCTTTGGGCAGCCATCAGCTTCTCCGGCAATCCGCCAATAGGCATAACACCGCCGCGAAGGGAAACTTCTCCTGTCATTGCTATTTCTGCTGGTGCAGGCTTTCCTGTCACCAGAGAGGATAATGCAGTTACCAGCGTGATGCCTGCTGATGGGCCATCCTTGGGAACTGCTCCTGCCGGCACATGGATGTGAAGATCATTTTCCTTGAATTTATCTGCGAATTCCGGATAGAGGGACTTCACAAGAGTAATGGCAATCTGGGCAGACTCTTTCATCACATCTCCAAGCTGTCCGGTAATGATCACCTTTCCATCGCCTTTTGTAAAAGAAGTTTCGATAAAAAGGATTTCTCCACCAGCACTGGTCCAGGCAAGACCGGTTACAACTCCAGGCACTGGGTTTTCCAGAATCTTCTCATGATGGATTCCATGTCCCAAAAATTCTGCCACACGCTTCTCACTTACCGTAATGCTCTTCTGCTCACCCTTTACCAGCTTCACAGCTGCATATCTGCATAACACATCCATCTGCTTCTTCAGTCCGCGGACACCAGCCTCCGCTGTATACTCTTCAATAATGCGGCGGATTGCCTCATCTGTCACCTTCAGATTCTGGGCTTTGATTCCCATGCTCTTCATTGCTTTCGGCAAAAGATGACGTCTCGCGATCTGAAACTTCTCTACTGCAGTATATCCAGGAAACTGGATTACTTCCATACGATTGAGCAATGGCTCAGGAATGGTATCGGTGGAATTGGCTGTACACACAAAAAGCACATTGGAAAGATCATAAGGAACATTCATATAATGGTCTGTAAAGCTTCCGTTCTGCTCCGGATCCAGCACTTCCAGAAGAGCACTTGCCGGATCACCGCCGTAATCTTTGGCGAGCTTGTCCACCTCATCCAGTACCATAACCGGATTTGCAGCTCCGCTTCTCTTCATTCCTTCCATAATCCTGCCTGGCATAGCACCTATGTAGGTTCTTCTGTGTCCTCGAATTTCCGCTTCATCACGGATTCCACCAAGACTGATACGCACGTATTTACGGTGAAGCGCACGGGCAATACTCTGTCCGATACTGGTTTTTCCAGTTCCAGGCGCACCTACAAACAATAAAATGGAACCAGACTGTTTCTTATTAAGAGCCATAACAGCAAGCTGCTGGATAATTCGCTCTTTTACTTTTTTCAACCCATAATGGTCTTCATTCAGGATTTCTTCTGCCTCGTTCAAATCAATTTCAGCAGGTTCCTCTGTCTTCCAGGAAAGACTTGTAGCAAAGTCCAGATAATCATACAGCATACCATACTCATGGCTGTCTTTTCCTTCCTGCTTCATGCGGTTCAGCACCTTTTCAGCTTCTTTGCGTGCTTCCTCATTCATGCCGGATTCCTGGATTTTCTTCTGGAAACGGCGCACATCAGAAATATTCTCCGGATGCATTTCGTCCAGCTGCTGCTGAAGAAATTCGATCTGCTTCCGGATAGCGGACTCCCGGTAAACTTTCTCATTGGAGTTCTTCTGCGCAGTCTCAGCTTCCTCACTGACACGGAAAATCTCCATCAGCTCATAGACAGCCTCTTCCATCAGATGCATGCGTTCTTTCCTGGAATCCACCTCGATCATATGGTATTTTTCTTCCCAGGAAAGGCTCATGTAACCAGCCAGGGCACTGACGGCTTCCGGATAGCTTTTCCAATGGTAGATCATGCTGCGTACCCAGACGCCCCACTGAAAGCCTTTTGCAAAATCCATCAGTTCTTTCTTGATCTTATCAAATTTCTCCTTTTCTTCTTCCGGGGAGATATCCTGGATATCCGGAAGATCTACCGCTTCTGCCAGAACCATGCCGTCAGTATATTCTACATGAGTCACCTGCACTCTTCTTCTGGTAGTAATCTTGACGCTGCCTTCCTCGTCTATATTCTCAATGATTCCCATCACGCCCACTGGAAAAATATTTTCCATGGAAATTTCCTCTGGGGCTATTTCTTTCTTCTGTAAAACGAAGAGAATTTCTTCTCCGATATTCTGTTCTTTAATTCTGCCTTCCGGAAACATATCTTTTTTAAAGAAAAATGTAACTTCCGGTAAAAGAAGAAGTTCATAAACTGGTATTGTAATCATACATGTTTCCTCCTTGTATTGTCAGCACTCTTTCAATTTGAGTGCCAGATTTATTCTATAGAAAATGGCGAACTCATATGAATTCGCCATCTGAATCTATGATAGTTCATTATAGCACTAAATTAAAATTTTGCAATAAGAATCGAACATTCTTTCTGGAACATGGTAGTTTTTTGAAACATTTATTTCGAAACGGGAGCTAATTTTGCATTCTGATCTGTTCCCCTTTTATGGGCGCATAGGTATAAAGCTTCTCACCTTCCAGGTCCGCCTTGTGCATATCCACAGCACTGATCTGGTGGTTGTCGTAAGTATTATAATAGTAGATTCCCTTATCCGTATTACAGCAGGAAGTATATAGCGTAATCTCATACTTGTCTTCTCCCAGCTTGCAGCAGCCCCTCTGCTGGTCTACGCTGCCAAGAATGTGGAAAAACTGGCTTACACTTTCTTCTTCTGAATCCCCGGACAGAGAGTTCATTTTTACAAAGGCCACCCGCACAAATCTTGACTGGGAGGAGAGATCTCCCGGCAGTCCCATGCCACCCATTCCCCGGCTGTACTGATTCAGTTCCAGATTTTCTGAAAAAGTGTTACTGCGGTTTTCCACAGCCAGCTGCATATAATTGTTCAGATTAAACATCTGATAGTTAAAGGGCGGATTGTTTGTGAGGACACCTACTGGATTATCATATATTTTCATTCCCTCTTCCAACGACTCCAGGGTAATACATTCCTCTTTGTCCGCAATAATCCAGTGCAGCTGCGCAACTGGCAGATCAGGAAGAAATGGGGTGTCAATCAGGTTCATATTCTTAAGAAGCTGGCGTGCTTCTTTCACTGTAGCACATTTTCCCAGAATCCATGGGATCAGTTCGAACTGAGTGATATTGTCTTTCCTCTCTACAGGCTTCTTGTAGCTGGCATTTCCAACGAAATTAAGGCCGGCGATTCCAAGACCTTTCTCATTGACCGCATCATAATACAGAGGATAGTTCTCCATAACACATGCCATTCCGATCATGGCATAATGATTTTTCAGCTGACCGCCTTCTCTTAAGTCAAATACATAATTTCTAGGCGTGATCACTACCTGGTCTCCATAGGAAATCTCATAATCCAGAGTTCTTCCAAAATAGAAATCCTTTGTTTTATAGGTTGCTGCTGTACACATATTCTGTTCCTCCATTCATCAGAGACTGTTTAAAAGTCAGTTCTGTATTACTGTTCACTGGTAACGTTCTGTAATCTGCATATTCCAAAAAGTTCCCAAGGCGTTGTATTTTCCAGTCTGTCATGTTATTATTTATAAAAATTGTGCATGAACGGTTCATCATTAGTGTTATATATTGTAGCACAAACTGTGAAAATTTAAACTCTTTTTTCCCGATTTCACACTTTTTTAAGAAAGGAACTTACCATGAATAAATCTATTGCAGTCGCAGGTACCGGATATGTAGGGCTTTCTATTTCTGTACTGCTGGCTCAGCATAATCATGTTGTTGCAGTTGACATAATTCCGGAGAAGATTGCTTTGATAAACCAGAAGAAATCTCCAATCCAAGATGAATATATCGAAAAATACCTGTCGGAAAAGGAACTGGATCTTACGGCCACCTCAGACGGAGAATCCGCCTACGCAGAGGCTGATTTTGTGGTAGTGGCCACCCCCACCAACTATGACAGCAGGAAAAATCATTTCGACACTTCCGCTGTTGAAGCTGTACTAAGCCTGGTCACAAGGGTGAATCCTGCTGCCACAATTGTGATCAAATCTACGATTCCTGTAGGCTACACAGAATCTATCCGAAAGAAGCTTCACAATAACAATATTATTTTCAGCCCGGAATTTCTCCGAGAGTCCAAGGCCCTGTACGACAATCTTTACCCAAGCAGGATCATTGTCTCCTGTGATGAACACACCAGAGAAGCAGCTCATACTTTTGCAGCACTTCTTCAGGAGGGTGCTCTTAAAGAAAATATCGACACCTTGTTCATGGGATATACGGAAGCAGAAGCTGTAAAACTTTTTGCCAACACCTATCTGGCACTTCGTGTTTCCTATTTTAATGAGCTGGATACTTACGCGGAAATGAAGGGGCTGAACACCCGCGATATTATCAATGGAGTCTGTCTGGATCCCCGGATCGGAACTCATTACAATAATCCTTCCTTTGGCTACGGCGGCTACTGCCTGCCTAAGGACACCAAACAGCTTCTTGCCAATTACAACGACGTTCCTCAGAATATGATGTCCGCAATCGTGGAAAGCAACCGTACCCGAAAGGATTTTATTGCTGATCAGGTACTGCAAAAAGCCGGCTATTACAACTACAATGAGGACAACCTTTATCAGTCAAGCCTGGAAAAAGAAGTGGTTATCGGCGTCTACCGCCTCACTATGAAGAGTAATTCCGATAATTTCCGGCAAAGCAGCATTCAGGGTGTTATGAAACGGATCAAGGCAAAAGGCGCCACTGTCATCATCTATGAGCCCAATTTGGAAAACGGTTCCACATTTTTTGGCAGCAAGGTTGTAAATAATCTGGAAGAGTTTAAAGAAAAAAGCCTGTGTATTCTGGCGAACCGTTATGACAAGGTCCTGGACGATGTGAAGAAAAAGGTTTATACAAGGGATCTGTTTTCCAGGGATTAAGAAACGAAAGCGTGTCTAAAAAAGGCTTCCGCAAGATGTACATCACAATTTGTGGGAGATTTTGCCCGGATGAGGGCGCCGCAGCGGGCTGCGTAGGTCGAATTCGAGCAAAATATACCGCAATCTGCACCATACAAAAACAGGCAGGAAACATAGCGATCAAGAGAGCAATAGCTCCGTTTAATCACTGTGTTTCCTGCCTGTTGTCTATGAAATCCGTTTTTTATTCACCATACTGGCAATTGCTCTCTTTCAATTGCCGGATGACTTTATCCTGAAATAGTGATTATAAGCATCCAGCACATCCTTACGTCCTCTCACGCGAATGGGAACCCGTTCTCCATTTCGGAGTAAAAACTCCTCTTCTACATCTGTAATGTGATCCATATTTACCAGAAAGCTTTGGTGGCAACGCAAAAAACGGGGATCCTCTATCTTTTTCTCAAGATTCCCAAGTTTTTCCGCAGTTTCAAGCACCGAACCATCCAGCATATGTAAGGTTACTGTATGGCGGTCACTTTCCAGGTATAAAATTTCATCCACGAAAGGATAACGATACTGTCTTCTGCATTTCACTGAAATCCGCCTGCGAAGCTCAGACTTCAGCAGTCTGTTTAAAATTGCTGTGGTCTGCTTCTCTTCTGCAGGTTTCAGAAGATAGCCGGATGCTTCTACCTCATAACTTTCAAGCGCAAAATCAGGTGAAGCAGTCAGAAATACAATAGGCGCTTTTACTCCCAGGTCACGCAGCTTCCGTGCCGTGTCCATTCCATTCAGATCGCCCATATAAATATCAAGAAAAATCAGATCTGGCCATATATAGCCCTCTTCAATGTCTGCAAGGAGGCTCTCTCCAGATTCATATTCCTGGATCTGCGCCTCCCTGCCATTTGTCTGAAAGTACACCATCAACTGACGCTTCAGCACAAAACGCTCAACTTCCACGTCGTCACATATGGCAATTCTGTTTACCAAAGCTCTCCCAAAGCCTCCTTGTACTTGACTAGTTTATTATAACACAACGTTCCCTCTCGGGGAGAAATCTGCATAATCGTCACGTTTCAGAGCATAATCCTCAATTACCTGCACTCCCCACTTTGTGGGATCTTTCAAGGCTTGCAAAGATCCTTCACAACCTCTCCGGCAATGATCAGTCCTGCAACAGACGGCACAAATGCTACGCTTCCCGGAATATCACGACGCTCTGTACATTTGTGCTTGGCACCTGGCGGGCAGATACAGTGGGTTCTGCAGCTGATGGACATATCCTCTATCGGTCTTGTAGGGATTTCCTCGGAATAAACCACTTTCAGCTTACGGACGCCACGTTTCTTCAGTTCGCGGCGCATAACCTTGGCAAGAGGGCAGACCTTAGTCTTATAAATGTCCGCAACTTTAAACTGGCTTGCATCCAGTTTGTTTCCGGCACCCATAGAACTGATGATCGGAACCCCTTTCTCCTTCGCCTTCATGACAAGGGAGATTTTTGCAGTAACGGTATCTACTGCATCTACAATATAATCATATTCTTCAAATGGAAAATCGTCTGCATTCTCCGGCAGAAAAAAACACTTATGTGTCTCCACCTTCACGTCCGGATTGATTTCCAGCATACGCTCTTTCATAACATCCGTCTTGTATTTTCCCACTGTTTTTCGCGTTGCTATGATCTGGCGGTTCAGATTCGTAAGGCATACCTTGTCGTCATCGATCAGGTCAAAAGCACCTACCCCGCTTCTCACCAACGCCTCACACACATATCCGCCAACACCGCCGATTCCAAATACTGCCACTCTGGCACCGGCAAGCTTCTTCATCCCCTCTTCTCCAAGAAGAAGCTGGGTTCTTGAAAACTGATTTAACATAAATTTTTCTCTCCTCAATGAAAGACAGGCAACAGACTTTCAAACAGACATTTCTCTTTCAATAAGAAAACTGCGGTCTGTTCTATCTTCACATAAAAAGCCTGGGAAGCTTATCCACCCAGACTTTTGTCCACATTACCTTTCGGAAATATTTTATAATGACTGTGTTTTTCTGTCAATTATTTTTTCGCCTACACATAAATAAATTACAGCGTTCCTGTTCACTCCGTTCGCAGTATCATTACAGCCATTTTTTCAAAACATCACTCAGCTTATTCATATCCAGCGGCTTTGCGATATGTCCGTTCATACCTGTATTTTTTGCCAGCTGTACATCTTCTGCAAAAGCATTGGCAGTCATGGCAACAATTGGCAGTTCTCCTTTTTCACCGGGGAGGCTTCTAATTGCTGCGGTTGCCTGATAACCATTCAGAACAGGCATTTGGATATCCATAAAAATAAGGTCATACCGGTCTTTTGGATAAACTTCCACTTTTTCAACTGCAATTTTTCCATTTTCTGCAGTAAGGACATTGTATAAATGGCGTCCGGGCACATGGAACAGTGGCGGTTATAATATTTCGGGTACGGCATGGTATTGTACCACTTGGGCTACTCCGAGGGATCGTACGCAAACTCCCGAAATTCAAGCGACATCACTTTTGTATCTGAGTGGCAACGACAAGGAAACATATACCTATGCCGATGTATTCGGAGAGACTACTTTCGGTGATAATGGGGGGAATACACAAACGCTGGTCCCGGCTACCCGTATGTCGAGTTTGACTCTCGATGAACTGAACGCTTTAAAAACCGAATGGAGCTTGCCGGAGAATATCGATTTGACCGTCGATCAACGCGGTTACAAACGCGCTGCTACTACTTGTGTGGGAGCTTATGATGGCGATGCTACATCGGGTATTACAGACTTGACGAATGTTAGTAAGGTTTCGGTAAGCACGTTGGGTAACGGTATATTCCAAGTGAATGGGGCAGATACCGACGTGACGGTTTACAATTTGAGCGGTAATGTCGTGAAAGTTGTACCGGCCAATGAAGTAATCGATTTGTCCTCTGCTGCTAAGGGTGTTTATATTATGACCGTGGGCGGACAGGCATTCAAAGTGATTAAATAACATCTCAATTAAGTAGTTTTTTCATCTGGTATGCTGCCGGAGTTCTTTCCGGCAGCATATTTTCACATTCTCATTACCTTTTTTCTTAATAATAAGTTTGATGTCGTACTATGAAATTGAAAATTTATTTATGGTTGGTTTTATGGTTAACGGTATGCAATTCATATGCTTCCGTTACGTGGAAAGTTTGGAATACGGACTATCGGGTAGATACTACGTTTCATGCTAAAATAGGTCCCGGGACTACGCAGACATCGTTGTTATTGACAGGGCCCGATACGACATTGACGGTTTTTTATTTGACGGTAGATCTTACCGATCCTTATGTGGATATAAGAACAGTGTGCGCTACGGATCATTTAGCCGGTGCTCAAACTGTTACACAGATGGCGGAAAGTCATAGTGTGGAGGGCGAAAGTTTTTATTTTGCGGGAATCAACGGTGGTTTTTTTGCGATGTCGGGGACCGCGAACGACGGAAAAACCAGTATTGTCGGTAGGCCGCATCATGCGTCGGTCGCCGAAGGTGAAATTTATAGGACATCTACATCGGCGATATGCCGTCATTTTGGAATTACGTCCGATAAAGTACCGTACCTTAGCAATGCTTCGGTCGATTTTACCGGGACGATTACTACGGCTACCGATTCGTATGAGATATCGGGAGTAAATGTTAACGCCGGAAACAATAAAATTATTCTCTATACCGATAAAATGCCGGGGCAAGTGACGCAGGTGACGGGCAGTTCTTTCCCGATGTATTATGAGGTCGCGTTGATGCCGAAAGCAGGAGAACGCTTAGTGCCCGGGAAGCCTTGTAAGATGACCGTGAAAGGTGCATGGGCGAGAGGAACCAATATGGTGATTCCCGACGGTGGGTACGTAATTAGCGGAAAAGGCTTGGCAGGGCCTTTTATTCAAAGTTTGAATGATGGGGACGAAGTAGAGGTGAATTTACCGATGTCGTTTGATGGCGAGACCGTTATGGTGGAGCATCTGACTACCGGTAATCCCAAGATATTGGGAAACGGGGAGGTATTGAATACGGAAGGGGAGCGAGCTGATGCCATAGAGTGGCATCCCCGTACTTCAATTGGGTACAGTAAGGATAAGAAGAATTTGATTATGTTGGTCTGCGATGGTCGTACCGAAATTTCGCGAGGCGTTCGTACCCGGGAATTAGCCGACTTGATGCGATATGCCGGAGCCGATGAGGCACTGAATTTAGATGGAGGAGGTTCGAGCACATTGTATACCAGTATGTTGGGGGTAAGGAACTATCCCAGTTCGAAAGGTGTGCAGCGTAAGGTCGGCGATGGTGTATTCGTGGTTTCCACAGCGCCTGCATCTTCGTTTGTCGGGGGAATAGATTTTGCGACACCTCCGCATGTCATATCCAAAGGAGAGGAATATAGTCCGACTGTTTACGGGTATAATGCCTATGGACTGTTGATAAATACGGAAATGTCTAATTATACGATTACTTGTGACGAACGGATAGGATATGTAAAAGCCGATGGTAAGACTTTTGTTGCCGACGGTATAGGTTTGGGTAAAATTTATGCTCGTACACCGGCCGGATATACTTGTGAAATGGAGGTCGTGGTGAAAGAGGATATAGATAATATCGTTTTCAGATTGGATTCGATTGTGAGCGATTGTCATTATGAGTATCCGGTGGAAGTGTCGATGACGAAAAGTACCGGCGAGGTAGTGCCTCTTAATCCGAGTGCGCTTTCGTGGAGCAGTTCGGACGAGCATGTAGCTTTTGTGGAGAATGGCGTTTTGAAAGGCTTGCAAAACGGAATGGCCGAGATATGTGGCTCTATATCGGGGGTGTCGGATACTCTGAAAGTGAAAGTGCAGGAGCCCTCGAAACATGTATTGAATATAAATGACGGAACTCCCGATTGGCTGAAAGTTTCTTTCACAACCTCGGCCGGGTTTAAAAATACGTCGGTAACTAATTCCGAGAAAGAGGGGTTACAAATATCGTTTTTATATAACAGTACTTCGGCGAAAACGATTTCTTTGGCAGGGGATATTCCTCTGTATAGTCTGCCCGATACATTACGGATTCATATAAATCCGGGAGAAGCGAAGGTTAAGACGTTTTCTTGTACATTGAAACTTCCGTCGAAAAAGACAGTCGCAGTTGATTTACCGATTCCCGAAGCGAATAAAGAGAATATATGCGATATAGCTTTCCCCGATGTTTTGGGCGATGTTTTCGATATCGCGAATTATCCATTGGTGCTCTCGCATTTTACATTGGGTATGGATATAAATACGTTGGGGCAAAATTATCGGATAGATATTCCGGCCGTGGAATTGGTTTATAATTATTATAATGAAAATGCTTCGGACGTTCAAACGGTAGAAGGTAAGTCTTTGGATTTGTCTGTATCGGGACGGACGATATTGCTGGGTAAGGCGGTTGATCGGGTCGAGTTGTATAATGTTTCGGGGTGTTTGATCTCTTTGACCGAAAACAGCAACCATATATCGGCTCCGGGAATAGGTATGTATATAATGAGGATAGTGACCGAAGGCAAAGTGTTCTCGCAAAAAATATGGATAAACAGATAGTTATTTTGAATATGAAAAGCAGATTTTTATTATCGGTGGTATTCTTTGGCATGATAGCCGGGCTTTCGGCTTCGCCTGTGTATAGAATGGGGTCGTATAATATCCGAGGGGAGAATGCGGCCGATACGGGAGATAAAGATTGGAATGTGCGGAAAGAATATGTGGTTAGAAATATTGTGGAGCATGATTTCGATGTGGTGGGCTTGCAAGAGAACAGCATCAAGATGTTGCCTCAATTGGAGGAATTGTTGGGCGACGATTATGCGACTCATTCTTGGGGAGCGATTTCCGAGACGAGCGGTACGCATACGACTATCGTATACAAGGCCGGGAAGTTTACTTTGCTGGATAAGGGTCAATATTTCTTGACATCGAACCCTGCGGCTCCGGATTTGTCGTGGGATACGGCGGTACGCCGAAATACCGTGTGGGTGAAATTACAGGACAAGACGACCGGCGATGTATTTTTCTATTTCTCCACGCACCTCGACCATAAGGGCGTGCTTGCACGTGCCGAAGGGGCGCGGATCAATGTGCAGAAAATGCAGGAAATAGCAGACGGTTATCCCGCTATTATCGTGGGTGACTTCAATGCCTACTATGCGGAGAAAGCGATGTATAACACATTCAATGCTTATTTAGACGATAGTCGCAAGGTGACGCAGACGGCTCCGGTTGGACCGGGTACTACGTTTGCACAGTGGAATCCTGCCGTTACGGGTGGAGAACCCATAGACTATGTGTTTTGCGATCGGGTGAATGTGCTTTCTTACGAGACGATTACAGAAGACTTCGGGAGAGGGATTACGCCTTCCGATCATTTACCCATTTTGATTACTTGCACATTTAAAGATAATTTGGAGCGGGGCAAGTGGTATGTGAGCACGACTCCGTCGGCTGTTCCCGATGGTTCGAAAAACGCCCCGTTCAATAATTTGCAGGAGGCTATCGATGTCGCTTCGAAACACGATACTATTTTTATGACAGAAGGCGTTTTCTATCCGGTGGAAACATCGTCGCATGCAGGTCGGCAAGCGACGGTAAACGTGTATAAGAGCGTTCGTATTCATGGCGGATATGACGAGAGTTTCTCTTCGGTAGTCGGGAAAACGGAACTGTCGGGAGATTTGAACCGGAACGATGTGACCGATGAGTCGGGTCGTATTGCATCGGGTGCGGAGGATAATGTCTATCATATAATGACCGTTGCCGATTCTTGTTTTGTGGAACTCGACGGTTTGAAGTTGACCGGGGGATATGCCGATGTGACAGGCTTCAATAGCGGAGCCGCTATTTATTCGAAAGGAATAGACCTCATTTTGAAAGATGTGGAGTTGTGTGATAATTATGCTTTGGCGTATGGAGGTGCTATATATTCCGGGGGAAATTTGAATATAAATCGGACGATGTTTGCTCGAAATCAATCCGGTTCTCAGGGTGGAGCATTTTATTTGGCTTCTCCGGGTTGGCGGTCGCATATATCTGATTCCTATTTCGTGCAGAATCGAGCGACACAAGGTAGTTCGGGATATTCGGACGGTGTGATTTTTTCCTTGTTGTCGGGGAATACGATAGCCGATAATGTCAGTAGTCGGAACGGGGTTTATACGCAGATGGGCGAGTCGGAGTATATGGTAAGTACATTTGTCAATAATACATTCGTCAATAATCGGTTGACTGCGAAAAGCAGTTCGCTTTCCGATAAAACCAATGGAGGTAGCGCTATTTATTTTAAGTCGGGGTCGGGAAGTTTGAATTTGGTGAATAATACGATTGTCGGCAATACCGATTCGTGTTATACGACGAGCGGCGTTCCTTCGGTCAATTTCAACGGTTCTGCCGTACATGTGATTTCGGGAAAGGTGAGATTGGTAAATAACATAATCGCCGGTAATTTTTCTTCGGCTGCCGCTGCGGGGGAAGTCTATTTAGGAGAGTCGGCCTCCTTGCAAAACTCTACATATAATTTGTATGGTGGAGCAGATAGAATGAATATTACGGCAAAATCTACCGATATGGTATGTCGCAATTATGACCGTTGTGTACAGGATTTGCAGAAAGTGTTGGATAGTGAAATCGTCGATGGAAAATTATCCTTGCTGTTATTCGATAATGGGGGATTTGCACCTACTGTAAAAGTGAAGTCCGTTGCATGCGGAAATAATAACCTGAATGTATTGAGTGCTGCTGCTCTGAGGGAATCTACTTTCTATATCGACATAAACGATAATGGAGTTTATACGGATAATCTGGCTGTCGATGGGAGAGGCGTAATACGCAATACTACCGGCTCTATGATAGGTGCTTATGAATATACCGGAGAGTCGGGCATGGAACCTAATGTACAACAGAATTCGATAAGAGTTTTTGTTTCGGAAGATAACCTTTATGTTATTTCTGATAGTTTTACAGTTGGATATACAATATATAATCTGTCGGGGAGTTTGCAAATGAAAGGAGAGGCGGTTTCGGGTCGACCTGTCGATGTGTCGATTTTGCCAGCCGGTGTTTATATGGTGGAAACCAACGATAGGTCGGGTGGTATAGAATTTACCAAAGTGTTGAAAAATAATTAATTGAAGTATATTATGATAAAGTTAGGCAGAGATTATTGGAGCAAACTTTTATTGATAGGTTTGATATTCGGTTTTGTAGCTTGCGGATCGAAAGACGAACCTTCGAAAGAGGGTGATAATACCCCTTCGTTCCCGGTTACGACCGATACGACTTCGGTTTTGGTGAAGAAAATATTGAGTCGTACCGATTTGGTGGTGAAAGTAAACCGGGTGACGACAGAGGAGCGGTATCCGGGATTGGTATTTTCCGAGATTGACTTTCACACGGCTAAGGCTCGCCAGCATGCTTATGTGGCGGAAGTCGACGTGAATAAATTGACTATTGCGACGACTACACCGTTCGGTGAAGTGAATACCATGCCGACAAAAGTCAATACGATTCCCGAACAGACGAAGTATCTCGAAAATTCGGGACGCCGGGTACATGTTGCCGTGAACGGTGGTTTTTGGGTGTATGAAAAAGACTCGAAAGGTGAAACGACTTTAATTAAACCGAAACATCTTTTTTGGAAAGACGGATATCCGTTGAGCGATTGGTGGCAAGATCCCAATCATGAATTTACGGTCTATATGACAAAAGACGGAAAGGTGGATATCGATATTGCCAGCAATGTTATCAAACATAAAGCCGATATTTATCAAGCATTGGGCGGTTTGGGCTGTTTGATTAAACGAGGTGTATTTAATGACGGGATCAGCAGTATAGGTACATATTTGTGCGATACACACCCCCGTACGGCAATAGGACTGTCGGAAGACAAACAAACGTTGTACGTCGTGGTGGTAGATGGCCGGCGAACGAATTATGCCGAGGGTTTGGATATTTACGAATTGGCCGATTTTATGTGGGGAATAGGTAGCTATGATGCCGTGAATTATGACGGGGGAGGTTCCTCGACAATGGTTTTGCGGGACGAAGATGAAAAGGCGAAGGCTTCGTTTATTGTTCGTAATCGTCCTTCCGATGGTTCTCCCAGAGCTGTCGGGAATGGATTGGCTATCGTAGAGAAAGACTGAATGTGATACCGTATGAAAATATCGATTCATGTGAAGAGTTTGAATATCTGTGTATAGAGGTGTGAAAATAAATTTTGTGAGCCGAAACAAATTTTTTTGTTTCGGCTTTTGTTTGCGTTATCTTTGTGCCAAATAATAAACGTATGTCTGAATTGCTATGTAAGGTTCTATTTATCGATTTGGACGATACAATATGGGATTTCAGGGCAAATTCCGTGTTGTCTTTGCGGCAAGTTTACGATGAGTTTGCATTGAAAAAAGAGATTCCCGATTATGACCGATTCAAGTCGTTGTATATGGCGACGAATCACGAATTGTGGGAGTTGTATCATCACAATCGGATAACGAAAGATTATTTGATAGTCGAGCGGTTTTCTCGTCCGCTTCGGCATGCAGGTAGTAAAATGTCCGAGGATAAGGAGTTTATCATGGCCTTGAACGATCGCTACCTCGATGTATTGTCCCAGCAGAAGACATTGGTTCCGGGAGCGGTCGAATTGTTGGATTATCTTACGGAAAGAGGCTATCCCTTGTATATATTGAGCAACGGTTTTGCCGAGGTTCAATCCCGTAAATTGGAGTCGGGTGGTATTTCTCATTATTTCAAACGATTGATTCTTTCCGATGAAATAGGTATTACCAAACCCGACCGGCGTTTGTTCGACTATGCTTTGCAGATTGTGGGGGCAGAGGCTTCGGAAACATTGATTGTCGGCGATAATTACGATGCCGATATATTGGGAGCCATGAATGCCGGCTGGAAGACTATTTATTTTAACAGGGATAATCTCGTTATTCCCGGAGCCCGACCCGATTATACCGCTACTTCCCTTTCTGAAATAAAACAAATTTTATGACCGATTGCCAGAATCCATAAAGATGAAATTCTTTCACTGTTTTTCAACGGATAAAACCGCTTCGATGGAGTCTTTCGCCCGGCTCTTGATTGCGATACCTTTGGTCAGTTATGTGCTGGCCGTGTTATCTTTATGGGTAGGTTTGCAAATAAATAGTTTTATTTTTCCGATTGCTGTATGTATATCGGTTTTATGGGAGTGTTCCGATAAGAGAATCCGGGGATGCGTGAGGTGGACCACGACTGTTGCCGTGCTTGTCGTACTGTCGGTTACTCTTGGGTTATCCGCTTGTATTTACGATCGGTCGTTCGACGGTCAATGGTATCATGCTTGTACGATTCGGGAGTTGGTGAACGGGTGGAACCCGATCTATTCTTCTGCGTGCAGCCCTACTCCTATCGATGGGTATACTGTTTTATGGGTAGAGCATTATCCAAGAGGAATCGAAACAATCGCAGCTACGATTGTTTCCTGTATGGGGAATCTGGATGCCGGTAAAGCATTGAATTTATGGTTCGTATTTTCTTCCATAGTATATATCTATTTATTCTTATGTTATTGTTTGCCGACGATGAATAAATATTTATGCATATGGATTGCTTTGGTGGTTGCTCTCAATCCGGTCGTGATTAATCAGATGTGTACCTATTATATAGATTGGACCCTTTATACGCTTTTGGTTATTTTTCTTATTAACATGTATCTCTTTTTTGTGAAAGGGATACAAAGGGCTTTGCATATCGACTTATTGTTATTGTTCTTTATTCCAGCGATAAAATTCAATATTTTCTTTTGGGTCGTGTTGTGGGGAGGAATCTGTTTCTTTGCATTGTTGAGAAAAAGCCGTTATAAACATTCCTTTCGATTGACTGCGGTATGTGCGGTCGTTGTTTTGTCAGGGATTGGTGTTGGTGCATACAATCCCTATCTGACTAATTGGAAAGAGCACGGTTCTCCTGTTTATCCTCTTTCGGGGAATGGTAAAGTCGATATTATGGATTGTCAGGTATTGCCGGCGATACGAGGAAAATCTAATGCCGAGGCGGCTTTAATATCGGTGGCTTCTAATCCTTCCGACGATATGCTGTCCGAAGACATACATGTGTTCGGGATTTCTAAAATCGATATTTAATCATCGGTCGCGTCTGATGTTCGAATCGGAGG
>OLQA01000677.1_pt1 | contig 32119 bp, 27 predicted proteins | sample 1673151 | NCBI WGS metagenome assembly OLQA01 (sample SAMEA3136760, study PRJEB25190) | human gut metagenome | biome: human gut; feature: human-associated habitat; material: faeces | place: Austria | collected 2013
ATTGCGAGTGAGGATAGTCTTGATAATATATGTCAGGAACTTGAAAATTCAGGACGCGCCGGAAAACGCTGCGGCAAAGCCGGACTATATTCTCCCGGCGCTCGGTGCCCTGCCCGCCCTTTTGAAAACGCTCTGAAAAAAATGCGGCGCCCGCCGGGCGCCGCATTTTTTGTTTGCTCAAAGGCAGAGCTTTTTCATCACATCGGATATTTTGATATTCTGCGGACATACCGCCTCGCAGCGGCGGCAGCCGATACATGCCGAGGGTCGTTTTCCCTTCGGCAAAGCGGCGATCGCCATGGGCGCTATAAAGGCAAAATCCTTGGTGAAGGCATGCTCATTGTAAAGCTTTAAGAGATACGGAATGTCGAGCCCGCGCGCGCAATAGCTTGTGCAATAGCGGCATGCGGTGCACGGCACGGAGGTGCGCTTTGTCATCTGCTGCGCAATTTCCTGCAGCGTTTCTTTTTCGGTTTGCGTCAGCGGGCGCAGCTCGGAAAAAATCCGCAGATTGTCGCGCAGCTGCGCGAGAGAAGACATGCCCGAAAGCGTTACGCCGATGCAATCAAACCCCTCAATAAAGCGGAACGCATATTCCGCCGGGCTGCCGCCGCCGAGCGCCCCCAGCTTTTCCTTTTCCTGCGACGGCAGATTGACAAGCTTGCCGCCGCGCAGCGGCTCCATCACCCACACGGGCAAATGATATTGCGCCAAAAGCTCCAGCTTTTCCTTTGCATTTTGGAAGGAGTAATCCAGATAATTGAACTGGATCTGGCAAAACTCCATATCCTTGCCGTAAGCCTCCAAAAAGCGGCGCATCGTATCAAGATTGCCGTGCGCGGAAAAACCGAGATGGCGGATTTTTCCGGCATCGCGCTGCTGCTTCAAATAGCTGACCGTGCCGAATTTTGCATCGTCCAGATAGAAATCGATGTTTTGCTCGCACACATTATGACACAAATAAAAATCAAAATACGAAACGCCGCAGCGCTGCAGCTGCTCCTTGAAAATTTCCGTTGCCTTGCCGAAATTTTCAAGCGCATAGCCCGGGAATTTTGTTGCAAGGAAAAAGCTTTCGCGCGGATAGCGGGAAAGCGCTCTGCCCATGAAGGGCTCCGATTTTCCGTTATGATAGCCCCATGCGGTATCATAATAGTTGATGCCGCCGCGCATTGCCTCATCCACCATCAAAAGCGCCTGCGCTTCGTCAATTTCGCCGTTTGGCAGCTGCGGCAGCCGCATTGCGCCAAGTCCGAGCGCCGAAAGCCTTTCCTCCCCAAAAGAACGATATACCATTCCGATTTCTCCTTTTCGCGTTTTTCAAACGATTTCAAACTGCTGCTCCGGCAAAAGAGAGACCACCTTGCAATCATTGGCATAGGTGCATTGCGGCAGCGCGATCATACAGGTCAGAAGCGGTGCATCCGCCGGCAGCGGGCACAAATGCCACACGCCCGCATTGATGCGCACCATGGTGCCGCGCGGCACCTCAAAGGCGCGGGTTTCCTGCGGGATCGGCTGCGCAACATGCAGAATCATATCGCCGTCCAGCGGCAAAATGACCTCCGCCGTTGTTGTATGATATTCCACCGTGTCCACAATGTAGCGCTCGGGTCTACGCACGGTGATAGGCGAAAAACCCGTGACCGATGCGGAAAACTGCAGCAGCCGATCCGGATAAAAGCTGTGCAGCTCCCCGCAAAGGGCATGCCCCTGCGGATGCAGAAGGTCGGTATACTCGCCGAACGGTGCAAAGGCTTCATGCGTGAGCGGCTCTTTTTGAATTTTCAGCATTGCAGTTCCCCCTTTAAAACGAAAACTTTGTCCAAGGACTGTTTTTGAGACAGAATTTCTGCAATTATTGTAGCATTTTGCCGCAAAAATTGCAAGACGGTGCGCCTCTATCTTTTTTTCTTTGTGTTTTTCTCTTTTTTTGCATTTTCTCTTGCATTTTTTTCGCAACCATGTTATACTAGCGGGGACGGGGCATTAGCGCAGCTGGGAGCGCATCACACTGGCAGTGTGGGGGTCAGGGGTTCAAATCCCCTATGCTCCACCAAAAACGGAAATTCCGTCGATGGAAATCGGCGGGATTTTCGTTTTTCGTATTTTACTTTTTTTAAGATATATATCTTTTGTTATGTCGCAAGGGCGGCATTTCTTTTTGTGTTTTTTGCCCGATTGCGCCACAGGAGGACAGCATGAAACATTCGCTTACCGAGGGCTCCATTTGGAAAAGCATGCTCTTTTTTGCATTTCCGATTCTGCTCGGCAATATTTTTCAGCAGCTCTATAACACAGCCGATGCGTTTATCGTCGGGCGTTTTCTTGAAAAAAATGCCTATGCGGCGGTCAGCTCTTCGGGCAGCCTGATTTTTCTTCTTGTCGGCTTTTTCACGGGAATCGCAGTGGGCGCGGGCGTTGTAATCGCAAGATATTACGGGGCAAAAGACTATGATAAGCTGCATACCGCCATTCATACCACCCTTGCCTTCGGGCTTGCCGCCGGCATCATTCTCACGGTGCTCGGCATGACACTCACCCCGCAGCTGCTGCGCCTGATGAAAACGGACCCGCAGGTTCTGCCGAATTCCGTTGCGTATTTCCGCATGTATTTTGCCGGCTCGATCGCCATTGTGCTTTATAACATGTGCGTCGGAATTTTACAGGCAGTCGGAGACAGCCGCCACCCGCTGTATTACCTGATTTTATCCTCGCTGATCAATATCGGCCTGGATCTGCTCTTTGTCGGCGTGTTTGGACTTGGAGTCTGGTCTGCCGCAACGGCGACCACCATCGCGCAGTTTATCAGCCTCGGGCTCTGCCTGTACCGCCTTTGCCATTATGATACGGTTTATCGCGTGCAGCTGCACAAAATTCGCTTTAACTTCCCGATGCTGCGGCAAATCGTGCATTTCGGGCTTCCCTCCGGCGTGCAGAATTCCATCATCGCCTTTGCCAATGTCATTGTGCAAAGCAACATCAACGCCTTCGGCGCGGATGCCATGGCGGGCTGCGGCACCTATTCCAAATTGGAAGGCTTTGCGTTTTTGCCGATCACCTGCTTCACCATGGCGCTGACGACCTTTGTCAGCCAAAATCTCGGCGCACACCAATATGACCGCGTCAAGCGCGGCGTGCGTTTCGGTATTCTCTGCTCCGTCACCATGGCAGAGGTCATCGGCGCGTTGATCTTCCTGTTTTCCCCCGCCCTGGTTGCGCTCTTTCAGAATGACCCGCCCGTTATTACAATCGGCGTCAAGCAGGCGCATATTGAAGCATTTTTCTATTGTTTTTTGGCATTTTCGCATTGCATTGCCGCCATTATGCGCGGAGCGGGCAAGCCAACGGTACCCATGTTTGTGATGCTCGCCGTGTGGTGCGTGCTGCGCGTGAGCTATATCAGCATCGTGGTACCCATGGTGGGGCGCATCGAGGTCGTTTTCTCCGCCTACCCGTTGACCTGGTTCACAAGCTCCGTAATCTTTCTGATTTATTTTCTCAAATCCGACTGGCTGCATAACTATGACCGCCTGGAGCAGAAAAAAGCACTTCTGTAAATAAAAAAAGATTCGCTGCCCCGGCTTTTCGGGGGCAGTGAATCCGTGTTTTCGGCATTATCCGATTTTTTTGCCGTCCCAAAGGGAAAAGGCTTGCCGTGCCCAGTCCTGCGCAAACTGCTGCGCCCGCTCCGTTTCAAACCAATGTCCGCAGTCCGGCAAAATCGTGATAATCGCGCCCTCCTTGCCGACGAAGCGCTGCACCGAGCTTTTGGACACGAGCGGGTCCTGCCCGCCGAGCAGCACAGCGGTATTTTCGCACAGGACGTGCGCTTGGTGGCGCTGCAGCCAGCGAAAATAGTCATAGGTCAATTCATATTCGCCCGCAGACACCGTTTTTTGCCTGCGCAGCTGCGCGGGATTGATGCCCGCCTGATCCAGCTTTGAGGCAATGACATCCGCCATGTCGAGCACGGGAGAAAGAAACAGGCATCTCTCAACACCTGCGCCCTCAAAGGCAAGCATACAAAGCCAGGCGCCGACGCTGTCCGCGAAAACACCGATATTCTCCCAGCGCCGTTGTGCATGCACCAGCATATTCTTCAAAAAGCGAACGGGCTGCCACGGATGCAAGGCTCTTTGCTCCTCCGTTTCGCCGCTTTGCACCATCTCCGCGTCGACGACCTGCCATCCGTGCGCCAGTGCAAGCTCGGCAAACGGTTCGATTGCAAAGCGGTTTCGGTTTTCCCAATGGAAAAACAAAAAGGCGCGGTCCGTTTCTTCTCCGTATATAACAATCGGCGTTTGTTCCATGGCAAAACGACTGATTTTCATAGCTTTTCCCCCTTTTGCAAACACATGGCAAACCACTGCGCAGCCTTTTCTTCCGGCACGGAAAATCCGATTTCATTATAGCGAATGTGTCGAAAAATGTCAACAAGACCGGGAATTTTTCGTTCGTTTTTTCTGCGCAGAGAATTGCTTTTCCTCCGCAGGAATGATACAATGGCATAGTTCCAAATTCAATAAAAGAAACATGAGGTTTTCTATGAATCAACAGGAAAAAACGCCGCTTTTGCAAATTTTCCGCGCGGCTTTGATTCTTGCCGTCCCCATTGCCCTGCAGAATCTTCTCACCTCCTGCGGCTCTTTGGTGGATGCCATTATGATCGTGCCGCTGGGAAATACGGCGACCGCCGCAGTCGGCGTTTCCGGGCGCTTCACCTTTTTGCTCAATGTCGTTGCATTCGGCTTTTGTTCCGGCTCCGCAACGCTCATCTCCCAATACTGGGGGGCGAATAACCGCAACGGAATCCAACATACATACGGCGTTGCCGCTTCCTTTTCCCTTGCATTTTCTCTTTTGTTCGCCGCCGTGCTTCGCTTTTTCCCGCATTTTTGCGTCGGGCTGTTCGGACCGGATCCCGCCGTTACGGAGCAGGCTGTCGAATATGTGGAAATTTTGGCATTCGGCATCCCGTTTTTAATGTTCTCCCAGGTTACCTGCGCAGCGCTGCGCGCAGTAGAAAAGGTCAATGTGCCCCTGATCTCCTCCTGCGTCAGCGTGGCAGTGAACACCTTTTTCAATTTCTGCCTCATCGGCGGCCATTTCGGCTTTCCGGCGCTCGGCATTCGCGGTGCTGCCATCGCAACTGCGCTCGGCGCCGTTGTGCAGGCGATTATTGTTCTGCTTTTCTTCCTGTTTTCGAAGAATCCCGTGCGCTGCTCCCCCGGCGAAATGTTTCGCCTGCCGAAGGGCTTTTTACTCAAATTTTTCAAGACCGCGGCACCCGTGCTGCTCAATGAAAGCATGTGGGCGCTGGGCACCAATATTTATGTCATGGTGCTGGCGCGGCAGGCAACCGAGGATTATGCAGGCTATACGATTTACGAAACCGCGCAGCAGCTTGTCTTCGTCTTCTTCGTCGGCATCTGCAATGCCTCGGCAATTCTTGTCGGCAAAGCGGTCGGACGCGGAGATGAAGAAGCGGCACGGCGTCTGGGTAAAATTTTTCTCATTGCCACCCCATGCTCCGCCGTTTTAATCGGGCTTTTGTTCGTCGCCCTGCGCAATCCGCTTTTGTCGCTTTTTGTCATTGAAACAGAAGGCGCGCGCCAAACGGCTTCCAATTTGCTGCTGCTTTACGGGCTGTGGCTCGGCGCACATATGATTCCCTATACCTCTATCTGCGGCACATTCCGTGCCGGAGGCGACACAAAAACCGGCTGTATTTTTGAGCTTTGTTCCTTGTATTTGGTCGGAATTCCCGCGGTGTACCTCTCGGGCCTCGTATTTCATCTTCCCTTTGTTGCAATCATCGCGGTGCAGCTTGCGGCGGAGGATATCCCGAAAACGGCTCTGTGCCTGATTCATTTCAAGCGCGGCAAATGGATCCGCTGCCTGACAAACGATGCGGTAGAATAAAAAAGGTCCCTTGCGTGCCAAGCGCCGCAAGGGACTCCTCTTTTATAAAACCAGCTCATACATCACAACGGCATTTGCAATCCCGAGCAAAATTCCCGCCATGACCTGAATGGGCGTATGCCCGACGAATTCTTTCAGCTTTACCTCGGGCAGCTGCTCCGAGGAGGTCAGCACATTGAACACGCGCATCATCTCATTCAGCATTACCGCCTGCTTTCCCGTTTCCAGCCGCACGCCCATGGCGTCTTTGCAGACGACGATCGCCAATATCAGCGAAATGGCAAATTGAAACGAGCCGGGCCCGTAGCAAAGCAGCGCCGCCGTAGTAAGCGATGCCACCGTCGCACTGTGACCGCTCGGCATGCCGCCGTCGCCGACAAGGCGAGACAAATCCAGCTTTTTATTCATAAATGCATAAATAATCGTTTTGAGCACCTGTGCCCACAGCCATGAGGTCAGCCCGATAATCAAAAATCGGTTTGTTACAAGAGCATACAGCCAGTCCTTCATTTTCTCTCCGTCCCTGCACCGTTTGCAGCATTTTTTCGTAAAAAATCCCGCCGACTCATGCGACGGGATTTAGGTTTGGTGGAGACGAAGAGATTCGAACTCTCGACCTTACGGATGCGAACCGTACGCTCTCCCAACTGAGCTACGCCCCCTGAACGTAACTATTATAATATATCGGTCGAAAGAATGCAAGAGTTTTTTTATTTTTTTGAAAAGAAGGAAACCCGCTCCGACAGAAAAACGGTCCGGCACGAAAAAATTAAAGGAATGCCCCGTTTTTTCTCCTTGCTACGCCACCGAGGATGAAAGCCACTGCCATCTGCGACGCGCCGGAGGATACCTCCGCCGAAAAAACATTCTCAACGCATGCCTCCGTCACCGCAAAACCGTTTTTCCTGCGCCGGGGATACCAGGTGATTCGCGAACAGACGGTGCTGCGGCAAGGCATTCCTCTTCTCAATTATCTCATGGAAAAAACGAATGAAAACCGATGCAATCATCGGAACAAAACAAAATTCTGAGGTTAAAAATGCAGCCGCCCGACGCTCCGGGGCGGCTGCATTTGCTCTATGGCTGTTTTTTCGGCAAAGCCCATCCCTCCTTATGCGCCAATCCGGAAAGCCGATGCGTTCACCGTGATCCGCAGTGTGTTCCGTGCAGCTTTGCATATTCTTCCTCGGACACCGGCTCACACCATTCGTCCCGACAGTTTTCACCGGGAACCTCTATGGCGATATGGATGAACCGACTGTCCTTTTTTCACTCTGCCAATGCCTGACACTGCCAGAGATCATAATCACGCTGCCCTCATGTAAGCTGACGGCGGCTTTGCCCTCCGCCCGATACCAGCCCTTGCCTGCCGTACAGAGCCAAAGCTGCCCTCCGCCCTTTGAGGCACAGTGGATATGCCGGTTATTCAAAGGTCACATTGGCGGCAAAAAGAATACCGCCTCAAGGGATGGAGAGGCAGTTCAAACCGGATTCCCGTGAACTTCACGGTGTCGTTTTTCGAGCTTGCGGACGCGGTTGGCTGTCTGATATCCGCCATCTGTTCGGCGTTGCTGATTTTGAATCCGTAGTTGCCATCGGCACACTTTAGCGCTTTTGGCAAAGCAATTGTAAATATTGCATAAAGAATGCTGCGTAACAGCGCTGACTTTTGTGCGCTATTTGTGCACAATTACAATTTTACCGTAGTTAAGATATTTTAAATTGACAAAATACTGTGTAAATGTTACACTTAACCTAGAGACAATCCCCCAAAAAACAACTAGATATGTCTCAAAAACGTAAGTGCGGATTGCATTTTCAGCCTGAGACTTCAAAATCCGCACATATATTTGCTCTTCCTTGTTGAAAGTTTGGACGTTTTTTCAAAGCACGATATGAGAGAATTTAACTGAAATATTTATTTTGTTATATAAAAACCTCTAAGTTGTTTCTGTTGCCGTATGATAACTGCTGTAATATGCATCGTTTGATATCAAATGATGCTTTTGTAATACAGTCGTATACCGCAAAAATTTAAGAGCATTTTAATTTATTGGAGAGGAGGTTGAGAAAATGAAATACATGAAACCACAAGTCATAATATACGATGAAGAAGTTATGCAAGAACTTGAAGCTGCAGCTGGTTCTACCTGCAACTGCTCTTCAAGTGGTTCTAAGGTATGTTACTCACCGACATACTAAATAGAACCTGATTGTGATTGCAAAATTGTTTTTGCTAGATACGATGCATATTACAGTTCCGGTTTATTTTAGAGGGAAGGAAGTTCAGTAATGGCATTACATACAATTGGTAATTTTATTTTTGACTCGCACAATTTATTACTATACGATGCAACGATTAATAGAGAGAATTTGGATGGGTTTGTTCAATCCCATGAATTTGATAAAGTATATAATGATGCACGCATTACACTAAGTAAACTAAATAGTAAAGATCTGAAAATAAACAAAATAGCAATTAATATGCTTGGAATAATACCGACATATAATTGTAATTTGCGTTGTACATACTGCGGATATTCATCTAAAGAAAATGATAAAAATATACTAGATATAAATAAAGTTAAATTGTTTGTTAGAGATATAATTAAGAAAAGAACGATTAAGAAATTAATATATCAAACCGATGAACCGTTACAAGTAACTATTACTGGCGGAGGCGAGCCTACATATGATTGGGAGCTTCTTCAACAAATAATGGAGTTTTTAAAAAATGAATGTACTATAAACAACATACCATTATTCTGTCAAATAACAACAAATGGAGTGCTATGCGAAGAAAAAATAGAGTTTCTTTCAAAGCATTTTCAGCATGTCATGGTTTCATATGATGGACTCCCAGATTTGCAGGATAACAACAGGCGAAGCAATCATGGTGACAAAACCAATAATATAGTGGAAAATAGTATTAGGCAATTAGTAAAAAACAATGTGCCAGTAACAATCCGTTCGACTATATGGCAAAAAGACTATGATAGAATGAGTGAAATGTATCAACATATTTTCTCGCTTATTCCATATGAAAGTAATGCAAAATGGAGTATTTATCCAACATTATATGAGGGGCGTGCAGTAAATAGAATAAACGAACATGAGCATAATCCATATAAGAATTTTATATCAAATTATGTTGAATTGTGTAAAGTTATCATGAAAGAGAAGGGCATTTATGGGCTCAGAAAAATTGAAGTGCCTCTTTTTTCGAATGAGACATATGGTATATATTGTGGGGCACATATGATTAATCACCCATGGCTAATTCCAGACGGATCAATCACAACATGCATTGAATCAAAAGATAATCAAACAAAAATTGGTGAAGTTGGTCCCAATGGCATTGTTTATTACCAAAAATACAGTGATCCGCTTTTAGAAATAACAAAGCAAAAACAGGATGAATGCAGGAACTGCATCGCATATCACTTTTGCCGCGGCGGTTGCCCGATTTGGCACTTAAGGACGAAGAATATAAGAAATGAACCGCTTGAATGTGGATTAATCAAGGAATATTGGCTTTATGTAATTAACTCGGCCGTAAAAGGAGAATATTGCTTTGGGTGGGAATTGAAGAAGCTAAATACGGATTGTAAGGATAAACATATTTTTAAGCTTTTCAAAAACAAGGAGAATCAATAATGAAACTGAATGAATTTGATATAAAATTCTCATCATATTCATCCGAAAAATTAAACGATGAATTAGTGATATACGTTGAAGAAAATAAAGTTATTTGTGTTTTGAATCAATCAGCTGTTAGTATTTTAGATGAAATTAAGAGATGTTTTGAATCTAATGTGGATTGCAACTCTATTGGCATTGCGAGAGTCATTCTTCAACAATTTGATGTTGAAAATGTAACTTTTGAGAATATTGTTCGCGATGTCGATGAGACAATTGAACTACTGATAAAAGCTTCAGTTATTAGATTTATTGAAAAGAGTAAAGAAAGCAGTATTGTTGAAATGGAAATTTGAAGCCAGAGTTATGTGTTAGGTTGATGTGTAGGCGCATGAGTGAGGATTCAATGAGAAGGTTTTTTAGGAAAATTTTTGATAATATAATTTGTGTTTCGGTAGACAGTAAAATATATAACTATGATCCAACTATGTTTGAGGCGCTTTTTCGGACATACGAATCGCACCCAATATTAGGAACTCTGGGCCAAATTGATTATTATGTTGTTCCTGATTATAAGGAACTTACGACAAAAAATTATACATATTATTCCGAATGTAATTTTGAAAATCCTAACTGGAGATTTCGGTTAATAAAAGATCTGGAAATGTTTTATGCGAAAGTGCTGGATTCCATTGTTGTGCACGGGTCATGTATTAGATATTTAGGGAAAAACATTCTCTTGCTGGGAGCAAGAAAATCGGGTAAAACAACTTTGACGCATTACTTATCTATTAAAGAAAATGGCACATATATAGATGACGATTGTGTATATATTAATAAAAAATTAATCATAGGTTTTGCGATGCCACTCCTCATACGGGATTCAAGCATTTGCAATGATACCTCTTTCTTTATCGCACATACAATAGATACTGATGGAATTGACAGAACTCTTTTTTTACCTCCTCGATATCTCAGCTGTGTCTCCAAAATTGATACCATAATTTTTCCTACATACAATAACGATGGAAAAAATGAAATTAGACAAGTGAGTAGAGATGAATCCTTCAAAAAAATTTTGTCTAATATTAGGTCGCATAACAACATGATTAACTTATTTAATACATGTAAACAACTTATTCGGGGATGCACGTGTTTTGAATTACAACATACAAATAGCGAAAATGCGTGTGTAATGATTGAAAAGGAGGTTTATAATGAAACGCTTGAAATATAACATAAATAACATACTGTGGTTATGCAAACCGTATTGGAAGTATGATAGAGCGTATTTTATTTTGTACATTCTCACTTCTTTCGCCTTTTTCCCATTCGGTGATATCATATACATATATTTGCCGGAGCGAGTAGTGGATTTATTGATGCAGGGGAAATCGCTCAGCTATATGGTATTTTTTGTATCAATAGCGTGTTGTATATCTTTTCTGACGCATATGTTTCCGAGCTTTTTTTATCCTTCTTTTCAGAAAAAACAGGCTAGAATTAATCAACTCGTGAACAAAGAAATCTATGAGAAAGGACTGGCTACAGACTATAAGTTTATTGATAACCCCGAGTATTATAACAAGTTTTCATGGGCAATTAACGAATATTCGAACCAAGTCAATTCCGCCCGCGAATTCATAAGTAGATTTTGTCAATACTTTTTTTCCATTTCTGTATTGTTGACGATCATTGCAACCATTGGACCATGGATATTACTGATTGAATGTATACAACTGATTCTGCAAGCCGTTTTTAATTCATACAGCCAAAAGCTTTCGATTAGCCAGAAAAATGAGATGCTGCCGATAGACCGAAAAATGGGGTATCTTCATCGGGTGTTTTACTTAAAACAGTATGCGGCAGACTTGAAAACGACTTTGCTTTCAACCAAATTGTTTCATGAATATGCGCAAAACGGCAAAGCAAAAGTTGATGTTACATATAAATATGCGAAAAAAATATTATTTATAGGGTTAGTCAGAGAAGCTGTTTTAGCAATTACAGAGTTTGTGATCATCATTTACCTTGTCAGTAGTATTATCAATGGCAGAATCCCTGAAATCGGTTTGTATATAACAATGATACTTGCTTTCTATCGTTTGGATTCAAAGTTGAGCGAGTTTATAACATTGCTGTCAAACGCACAAGGACTGTCTCTAAATGCTGAGAAGATCAGGGAATTTTTTAAAATGCAGTCTGAAATTGAGTCTGCAGATGAAGGCAACGCAATTCACCCTGCTGACGGACCGTTTTCTGTTTGTATAAAAAATCTGGATTTTTCTTATGAAAATTCAAATTTCCGACTGTCGAAAGTTAATCTTGATATAAGAAAAGGAGAAAAAATTGCAATTGTCGGCGCAAATGGCGTGGGAAAGACAACGCTTGTGAAACTACTCTTGAGATTATACGATGCAAATAATGGAGATATACTGTATAACGGGATTTCAATAAAGAAGTACGATCCGGTTAAGTTGCGAAGAAAAATCGGTGTTGCGTTTCAAGAGACAAATGTATATGCCTTATCTTTTATTGACAATTTAACTTTGTATGATGATTACTCAAGAGACCAAATAAATGAAATCGTCAGCAAGATGGAGCTGAGCAGTATTCTTGAAAAAGGGAATGGCACAATAGATATTGAGATGACGCGCGAATTTAATGAAAAAGGAGTCATGATATCGGGAGGAGAAGCACAAAAAATAGCACTTTCTCGCATTATTTCAGGAGAATTCTGTCTATTGGTTCTGGACGAACCTTCATCTGCATTGGATCCGATTACAGAATATAACATTATGAAGTTAATTATGAATGCGGCTAACTTGACGACAACTATAATCGTTGCACATCGACTCTCAACCGTACGTGATGCAGACCGAATTGTTGTAATTGATGACGGTGGTATTGTCGAAGCAGGCGCACATGATGAGTTAATGTCTATAAGGGGTAAGTACTTCGAAATGTTTACAAAGCAAGCAGAGAATTATGTGAAATAGGGAACGAATCACTATGAATAAGCAAATCATTACAGTTAGTGGAAATAGTATGTACCCTGCTATTCTGCAAAATGATAAAGTTTTTATCTCAAAAAAAGATGATTACGATGCTGGAGCAATTCTTGTATATGTTTACCGTTCTGAACAATATCTAATTCACAGACTTTTACGTTGCATAAATAATCGCTATTATTGTAAAGGCGATAACTCATTTAGGCTGGAAAAAGTTGAGAAGCAAGATGTATTAGGGCAGGTTGAGTTTATTTTGCGGAATAATCATATTATCATACCTAAATATGTAACTCCTGAATTTATCCAACATTCTTTCAAAATTGGACTTGAATTTCTGCGCGATGGATTCAATAGAGATAATATACAAAATTCTGATATATATATTAAGTACAAGTACCTTTATTTAGGGGATAATATCAATGTTGTTGGATGAAAGTATTTGTAAAATACGATTTAAATACCTATGCGATTTTTTTTGTGATATTAAGACTTATCCATATGCCATTGTTAAGGGAGAAGCATTGTCAATGTTAGCGTACAAACAGCCCTCCGCCCGCCATCTTGGAGATATAGATATTTTATCAACGAGCAAAAATCTGAACGCATTGACTGATATCTTGAAGAAATTGAGATTTTCCCCCAACACATCTTCGCGAGAAGAACATGTTATGATGTTATCAACTTCACATCAAATCAAGCCGTGGATAAGAGATATATCACCTTGGGGGAAAATTGAAGTTGACCTCAATTTTGATATCTTTTGGGGCGAATATGAGGGCAAACGAGTAGATATTGAAGAGTTTTTATCTGATACAACTGAAATGGATATTTATGGTGCAAAAGTGAAAACTTTGCCGCCGATAAAAGCAATGATTCAGCTTGTCCTCCATCATTATAAAGACATGAATTCCATTTTTCTGCTCGCAACAAGAAAAAGCATCAGGTATGATATGTTCAAGGATGTATATTACTTGTTGAAAAATAATCTTGATGCGATATCTTTAGACAAGCTGTATGCCATGAGTGCCGAATATGGGATTATTCCGTATGTATTTTATGTTTTGTACTATACAGGTCAAGTGTTTGACGATGATGTATTAAAGCAGTACATAGAAGCATTCAGAACACCGGAGGGAGATGCACTTCTGAATTGCTACGGATTATGCGAAAAGGAACGGCGTGAATGGAAGTGCGACCTCAAAACAAGGCTTGATTCGGATCATCTTTATGAACTGATTAAAGCCGATCTGACAGAACGGGATCAGGAAAAAATCGCAATCAATAAGCGAATCTTTATGGGGATAAACGAATGAAAGAAATAGCAAAAGAAAGAATATTGGAAATCGTCAATTCTGTTCAAGACATGGAAGTGACTGTAGATCAATGCGATGACGATCTGCTTGAGTTGGGATTGGATTCTATCAAATTCATTCAAATCATTGTGTCGCTTGAAGAGACATTTGAATGTGAGATACCTGATGAAAAATTGCTATTGACCGAAATGAATTCGGTTAACAAGATGTTTGAAGTGCTCCAACTTGCTGTCAGTGAAAGCGATAGATCGGTTCTTAAATAGAGAGATACATAAGCAGAGGTGAATCTATGCAGGACAAGTCTTTATTTGAACTGACAATTGTCTCCAATTTTTCTGCGGAGCCGCTTTTGGTGTCCTCTGTCAATCGGATCTTTGAGCAAAATGGACTTCGGATAAGAATAGCCACCGTAAATTACGATGAATATTGTTCGACTGAGTCGTTACAACAATTTGCCGCGAGCGATTTTATTGTGATTCTTTTGAACTTTGAGAACGCATATCCCGGTTTGTTAGATGGAGATTCCACGACAGATGTAAGCGCGATTGGTGACTTTGAACTTGAAAAAGCACATCACATTCGGAAGGCAGTCAGCGAAAAATCTAATGCGTTTGTATTATGGTTCGGATATGAAGATTTGCAATGGAATTCTTCTGTTGTGTTCGGTTCGCAGTATGCTTTGAATGGATTGGTGGACAAGATCAACAACCGGATGCGAGAAGAATTGGGCTCTGAAATTGTTTTTATGGACACCAAACGCTTGATTGCATCCGTTGGGGTATCGAATGCGTACAGTCATAAAAATAAGTACAGGTGGAATTATCCGTATAGTCAATTACTGACTGAAAAAATCGGACTGGAAATCTATAAGCAATACCTAATTACGCGCGGAATCACCAAGAAATGTATCGTGCTTGACTGTGACAATGTATTATGGGGCGGTGTACTTTCTGAAGAAGGTATTGAGAATATCAAGTTGGCTTCTTCTGGCTTTGGAAAGCAATATCGGGATTTTCAAAGATTCCTATTGATGCTACATAATCATGGCATTATCCTGACTGTGTGCAGTAAAAACGATGAATCGGACGTGTTGAAAGTGTTTAAAGAGCACAGCGGAATGGTTTTGAAAGAAGAAAACATTGCCCTATTTCGCGTGAATTGGGATGCAAAGGCAGAAAACATACGGGACATTGCCGCAACACTCAATATTGGCCTTGACAGCATAGTGTTTATTGACGACTCAGATTTTGAGATTGGCGCAATTCGCAGTGTGCTACCGGAGGTTACAACTGTTCAATATAAGCGGGATAGTGTATATGAAGCACTATCGTGTTTTAATCTGAAACGGGACATAGATACTACCGGTGTAAAACAACGCCATGACGCATATAAAACCGATGAATACAGGCGCGAACTGAAGAAGCACTGTCAAACATTTGATGAATATCTTGCTTCGCTTGACATGAAAATAGATATTCATGAAGCAACTCCAATCGAATACGCACGAATATCGGAACTTACACAGCGTACAAACCGAATGACGAACGGTATAAGATATACCGTCGAAGAATTGAAAGCATATGTAGCAAAAACTGAATTCAAATTGTATTCTGTCAGAGCCTCAGATCGTTTTTCAGATCTCGGCATCGTGGGTGCGATTGCCATTGAAGGTGACGAGCTACAGCTTTTCAGCCTATCATGCCGAGCGCTCGGCAGAGATGCTGAAATAACTATGTTAAATTGGATAAAAGAAAGACACAAAATTATAAAATATCGGTTTAGTAATACAAATAAAAATGATGAAATTAAAGCTATTCTCAAAGAATATAAGGTATCTTCGGTTGAATCCGGAAAAGCATAACAAAACAAACATCTATGCGCTATTCGATTTTGACACCGCTACTTGAGAAGAATTATCAGATTTATAACAACGCTCATAATGCGCCATATACGAAAAAGGAGGTTGTGCATACAATTTATGCGCAACCTCCAAAGACACAAACATTTAACAATCAGAAAAATGAAAAAAGGGGCAGACCTTACGAAATCAATCGTAAAATCTGCCCCTAAAACCCTATGAATTTAGTTCAAGTCCTCCCCAAAGGTCGATTTGGGGAAATGATATCTTTTGAATTCCACCTTAAAAATCGGCATGAAAAAACCCAGAAACCGTTGTGGTTTCTGGGTTTTCAACACCGATATCTTTTTCGGTGCTACTTGTTGGTTGCGGAGGGAGGACTTGAACCTCCGACCTCCGGGTTATGAGCCCGACGAGCTACCAGCTGCTCTACTCCGCGATATTGAATTGGACCCGGTTGGTGCCGGTGACCGGACTCGAACCGGTACGGTATTGCTACCGGGAGATTTTAAGTCTCCTGTGTCTACCATTCCACCACACCGGCGGATATCGGCAGGGATTATAGTACCACACACAGGCGGCAAAGTCAAGGGCTTTTCAAAAATTTATTTCAAAGGCAGGGTAATATGTAATTGGACAGCCCATGGAGGCTGTTGCAAAAAGGGTCGGACCAAGGTCCGGAGAAATATGGTGCGGTGTTCATTTTTTGATTTTTTCTGTTTACGACCACCCGGTATTCTGGCGGAGCTTGCGTTTTTGCCTCAAATCCTGTAAAATACAGTATGAAAAAGAACTGACCCCACACTTCGCAGAGAACTGCTGCGAGGCCGATCATATAAGGAAGGAGCAAGCTGCTGTGTCACAGGTAACAAAACGAGCCTTGGAACAGTCACTGAAGAATTTGCTGCTGAAAAAGCCGCTGACCAAAATCACCATCAATGACATTGCCGAGGACTGCGGTATCAACCGCATGACCTTTTATTACCACTTCAAGGATATTTACGATCTTGTGGAATGGTCTTGCCTGGAGGATGCCAAGAGAGCGCTGGATGAGAAAAAGACTTATGAAACGTGGCAGCAGGGATTTTTGCAGATCTTCGAGGCGGTACAGGATAACAAGCCCTTTATTCTGAATGTTTACCGCTGCGTCCACAGGGAACAGGTCGAAAAATATCTGCGGCCGCTGGTAGACCGGCTTTTGCTGGATGTGATCAATGAAGAAGTCGGTGAAATGAAGGTCCGGGACGAGGACAAGCAATTCATCGCCCAGATCTATTCATACATCTTTATCGGGCTGATGCTCGACTGGATCAAAGACGATATGCGGGAGGACCCGCAGCAGATCGTGGACAGGCTTGCCAGGCTTATCAAAGGCTCTGTGTCAGCAGCGCTCTCCCGTTTCCAATTCTGATTTTATCATTTTTGCGAATCTGATTATAATTTTTACACTTTGCGGCTCCGTGATAAGACTTTTATCACGGAGTTTTTTCTGTTTATTGTAAGCCGGACGGGAAACGCTATAATGAGACCATCGAAAGAAAAAAATAACAGGAGGTTTTGTTATGTATTACTCTGCTGGCACTTACGAGTCCTTTGCTCATCCCGAAAAGCCCAAGGATGTGGACAAAAAATCGGCTTATATTATCGGCACCGGCCTTGCCGGCCTGACCGCCGCTTTCTATCTGGTCCGCGACGGACAGATGAAGGGCGAGCACATCCATGTATTTGAAAAGCTGGACCTGGCAGGCGGCAGCTGCGACGGCCGCAAGGACATCACCAAGGGCTTCTTTATGCGGGGCGGCCGTGAGATGGACAACCATTTTGAGGTCATGTGGGACACCTTCCGTGATGTTCCGTCCATCGAGACGCCGGGCATCTCTGTTCTGGATGAGTATTATTGGCTCAACAAGCACGATCCCAACTATTCTCTGTGCCGCGCCAGCGTGAACCGCGGTGAGGATGCCCACACGGATAAGCAGTTCAAGCTGGACAAGGACTCCGCCATGGCCCTGTCCAAGCTGTTTATGACCCCGGAAAAGGATCTGGAGGACAAGAAGATATCCGATGTTCTGCCCGATTCCTTCTGGAATACAAACTTCTGGCTGTATTGGCAGACCATGTTCGCTTTCCAGCGTTGGTCCAGTGCTCTGGAGATGAAACGGTATCTGTGCCGCTATGTCCATCACATCGACGGCCTGCCCGATTTCAGCGCCCTGCGCTTCACCAAGTATAACCAGTATGAAAGCATGATCCTGCCGCTGGTGAAATATCTGGAGTCTCACGGTGTGCATATCGAGTATGGCATGGATGTCAGGAATGTCATCATCGAAACTGAGGGCGACAAGAAGGTTGCCCGGCAGATCGTGTATGTCAAGGACGGCAGGGAGCAGACCATCGACCTCATCGAGGACGATCTGGTGTTCATCACCAACGGCTGCTGCACCGACACCTCCTGCTATGGCGACCAGACCCATGCCCCCGACCTGTCCGGCGTGAAAAACGGCGCAGGTGAGTCCTGGGATATGTGGAAGGCCATTGCCGCGCAGGCGGAGCACGGCGAGTACGGCAACCCCGATGCCTTCTGCTCCGATGTGGACGCCACCAACTGGATGAGCGCTACCGTGGCCACCTCCAACGAGGAGATCATCCGGCATATTATGAGCATCTGCAAGCGTGATCCCCGCTCCGGCAAGGTGACCACCGGCGGTATCGTCACCGTCAAGGACAGCACCGACAACTGGTATCTTTCCTGGACCATCAACCGCCAGCCCCAATTCAAGTCCCAGGATAAGAACATGGTGCTTGTGTGGCTGTATTCTCTGAATACCAACAGAGAGGGCAACTATGTGAAAAAGGCCATGCGGGACTGCACCGGCGAGGAAGTCTGCCGTGAGTGGCTGTATCACATCGGCGTGCCCACCGAAAAGATCGATGCGCTGGCCCACGATGCCTGCAATACCACCACCTGCTTTATGCCCTATATCAACGCCTTCTTCCAGCCCCGCAAGGAATCTGACCGTCCCAAGGTCGTGCCCGACGGCGCCGTGAACTTTGCCTTCATCGGTCAGTTCGCCGAGACGCCCCGTGACACCATCTTCACCACCGAGTATTCCATGCGTACGGGTATGGAGTCGGTCTATACCCTGCTGGACATCGACCGCGGCGTGCCGGAGGTCTGGGGCAGCAAGTACGATGTGCGTGAGATCCTGCGTGCCTGCTACTACGCCATCGACAAGAAGCCTATCAGCGAGGCGCCGCTGTCCTTCAAGGAGAGGGAAATGCTCAAGGTGCTCCTGAAAAAGGTCAAGGGCACCGATATTGAGCTCCTGCTGAAGGAAAGCGGACTCATCAAGTAAATATCCCCATTCAGCGGGCGGCTGCCGGTGCACAGGAGGCACCGGCAGCCGCTTTTTGCGCAAAAAGGAAGTAACAGAAATGCTGTTCCCCTGCATCAGATTATAACAGAATAGAAAAATCGAGTATTCATAAAGTCAAATCCCTTATGAATACTCGATATGGTGCCGGTGGTGGGACTCGAACCCACACGGAGTCGCCCCCGGCGGATTTTGAATCCGCTACGTCTACCATTCCATCACACCGGCATACAGCTCGATTATTATACCTTATTTTGTGGACAAATGCAAGAAAAATTTGCCTCCCCTGAAACGGGGGCGTAGGACTACGATACATATTGGATGGTGCAGACCGTCGGACCCCGCAAAATACCTCCTGGGCCCGGCAAGACCGGGTCCAGGGGGTATCTGTGTATTTCTCTCCGGCACGCTCACCTGGCGTACAGCAAGCCAATAAGCCAGTTCAGCGTCCGTCCCGGCAGAATGCGGGTCAGGAATACAAAGAACTGATAGTCCAGCCGTATGGTATAGATGGGCTTGGGCCGCCGCTTCATGGCCACCCGGGCGATAAACGCTCCGGCCTTGGCCGGGTCCATACCCGTCTGCTCGTCGTGCTCCATCCTCTGGACGGACCGGCCGATGCGGCCCTGATACACGTCGTCTCCGGCCATGGTTTTCACCCGGGCGGCGGTAAAGCCCGTGTGAATATCTCCGGGCTGTACGGCGCACACGGTAATGCCAAAGGGCCGCAGCTCGTTGGCCAGGGCCATGGTATACGCGTTCACCGCCGCCTTGCCGGCGGAGTAGTACGCCTGGAACGGAATGGGGCAGGGCGCCGCCACAGAGCTCAGGTTCACGATGCGGCCCCGGCCCGCCTGGCGCATGTGGGGGATCACGGCCTTGTTCATCCGCACCATGCCGAAGAAGTTCACGTCCAGCAGCCGCTGGGCCTCCGCCGTGTCCGTAAACTCCACCGCTCCGGAGATGCCGAAGCCTGCGTTGTTGATGAGCACATCGATGCGTCCGGCCTGGCCGATGATCTCCGCCACGGCGGCGCGGACCTGGTCCTCGTCGGTAATGTCGCAGCGGATGTGGTGCAGGCCCTCCACCCCCTGCTCCCGGCGGCTGAGCTCATACACATCATAGCCCGCATCCCGCAGGCACAGGGCCGTAGCCCTTCCGATGCCGGAGGTGCCTCCGGTGATAACCGCAATCTCACTCATGGTCCTTCACCAGCACGTCCGCCATGATGTCCATGGCCTCATCCAGCAGGGCCTCGGTATGGGTGGCCATATAGCTGGTCCGCAGCAGGGCCTCCCCCTCCGGCGTGGCCGGGGGCAGCGTGGGGTTCACATACACGCCCCGGTCATAAATGTCCCGGGCCACCTCCAGGGTGTGGTATGTCTCATAGGTATAGATGGGGATGATGGGCGTGGGCGCCGTCAGAGCAGACTCCCGGATCTTCAGCCCCCGGTCCGTCATGCCCCTCCGGGCGTACAGGCTCAGCGCACGCAGCCGTTCCGGCAGCTCCGGGTGGGCCTCCAGGTGCCGCAGGGCTGCCAGGGCCGTGGCGCAGTTGGCCGGCGGAATGGACGCCGAGAAGATGAAGGGACGAGAAACGTGGCGCACATAGTCCGCCACCTCCTCCGATGCCGCCATGTAGCCGCCCAGGGATGCCAGAGACTTGGAAAACGTGCCCATATACACGTCCACCTGGTCCTCCAGGCCAAAGTAGCTGGCCGTGCCACGGCCGCCCTCGCCCAGAACGCCCAGCCCGTGGGCGTCGTCCACCATGACCCGGGCCCCATACTTCTTGGCCAGAGCGCAGATCTCCGGCAGCCTGGCGATGTCGCCGCCCATGGAGAACACGCCGTCGGTGACGATCAGCGCGCCGTTCTTCTCCGGCACACGCTGCAGCATCTTCTCCAGCTCGGCCATGTCGCTGTGGCGGTAGCGCAGCATCTTGCCGTAGCTCAGCTGGCAGCCGGCGTAGATGGACGCGTGGTTCTCCCGGTCGCAGATCACATAGTCGTGCCGGTCCACCAGGGCGCTGATAATGCCCACATTGGCCTGAAACCCGGTGCCGAAGGTGACGATGCCGGGCTTACGCAGAAACTTCCCCAGCTCTGCCTCCAGCTCCAGGTGCATCTCCAGGGTGCCGTTTAAGAACCGGGAGCCGCTGCACCCGGTGCCGTACCGCTCCAGGGCGTGAATGCCTGCCTCCACCACGTCCGGCGCGATGGTCAGGCCCAGATAGTTATTGGAGCCCAGCATAATGCGGCGCTTGCCTTCCATCTGCACCTCCACGTCCTGCCGGGACTGCAATGCGTGGAAATAGGGATATACTCCCGCCTCCTTCAGTTCCTTGGCCAGAGAGGGGGCGCTGCATTTTTCAAAAATATCCATGTATAGCCTCCTTATTTGCTAATATGAAATATCAGTTTTCGTGGTGAAAACAATCATTTTTACAGGGATTTATGATTCAAGTTATTATATACTGTTCCCGGCATCCCTGTCAACCGGTGATTTTCCCGGAGGCGTTTCCCCCAAGCGGCAGACCCTGTACCGGGCTAAAAAGAGCATCCGCAGGCCCCTGCGGATGCTCTTTTCCTATACGATTACACGGACCGGGTGGCCACCACGTCCACGCCGGTGCCCAGCACGTTGGGGATCACCACGTCCCCGGCGGCTACCGGGGCCGTCAGATGCACCCGGCACAATGCACGGGCCACATCCAGCACCCTTTCCTTGGGTACGTCTCCCCGGGTGCGGACAGACACCACCGGCAGCAGGCCGCCGGTGACCCGGACGGTGCCGGTAACGGTGCGGGCCGGATGGGTACACTCCTTCCGGGCGTAGGCGTCCCCCCGGGGACAGGTGTTGCCGGTGACCTCCGTCACCTGGCTGCCGTCCATAACGGCGGTCAGCTGGCAGCCCATGGGGCAGCCGATACACGTCAGCTCGCGGATGCTCATTGTGCCACCTCCTCCACCTGAATGGTGATCTCCGCCAACTCCCGGGGCAGGTCTGCCCGCCGCAGGGTCAGCTGCTCCATCTCGCCGGGGGTCAGGATGCGCTTATGCACCCGGCGCAGCAGCGCTCCGTCGGCGTAGACCGCCAGGTCGGCGTTCTGATACGGCTTCCCCACCCGGAACCGGACGGTGACGGACTCCTCCATCCCCTCCGGGTCCAGATACTGCGGCACTGTATACCGCACGCCGTTTTTCCCGGTCAGGCGGACGATTTGCCGCTCACGCCGCTGCTCCAGCAGGTACCGGGCAGCGTTTTCTCCTGCCCGTGCCGCCTCCTGGGACACAAAGTCCACCAAATCGTGAACGTGCAGCACGTTGCCGCAGGCAAACACACCGGGGATAGAGGTGGACAGATCGTCCCCAACCTCCGGGCCGCCGGTAACGGCGTCCAGCCGGACGCCTGCCTGCTGACTCAGCTCGTTTTCCGGCAGCAGCCCCACGGACAGCAGCAGGGTGTCGCAGGGGATGTCCCGCTCCGTGCCGGGGATGGGGCGGCGGTTTTCGTCCACCCGGGCCAGGGTCACACCCTCCAGCCGTTCCTGTCCGTGAATATCCACCACCGTGGTGGACAGGTACAGGGGAATATCGAAATCCTCCAGGCACTGGACGATGTTCCGCTTCAGGCCGCCGGAATAGGGCATGACCTCTGCCACGGCGTGGACTTTGGCCCCCTCCAGGGTCATGCGCCGGGCCATAATCAGGCCGATGTCGCCGCTGCCCAGGATCACCACGTCCCGGCCGGGCATCAGCCCCTCCATGTTCACCAGCCGCTGGGCGGTACCGGCGGAGTAAATGCCCGCCGGGCGGCAGCCGGGGATGTTCAGCGCGCCCCGGGGCCGCTCCCGGCAGCCCATGGCCAGAATCACCGCATCGGCGCTGATCTGCATGAGTCCCGTTTCCCGGCCCGTCACCGTCAGCACCCGGTCCCGGGACAGGTCCAGCACCATGGTGTTCAGCAGATACGGAATCTCCAGCTCCCGGACCTGGTCCGCGAACCGCCGGGCGTATTCCGGCCCGGTAAGCTCCTGGGAAAAGGTGTGCAGGCCGAAGCCCGCGTGGATGCACTGGTTCAGAATACCGCCCAGCTCCCGGTCCCGCTCGAGGATCAGCAGATCCTGCACCCCGGCCCTCCGGGCGGCGATGGCGGCGGCCAGGCCCGCAGGGCCTCCGCCGATAATGGCAAGCTGTACGTGTTTCATCATGCTTCCTCCTTGGTCCGGCCGGTCAGCAGCCGGGATGTGCCGCCGTTTTTCGTCAGCTCCGTCTGGGGTACCCCCAGCTCCCGGGCCAGGATCTCCATGACCCGAGGCGTGCAGAAGCCGCCCTGGCACCGGCCCATACCGGCCCGCACCCGGCGCTTCACCCCATCCAGGGACCGGGCCCCGGGGACCCGGTGGATGGCGTCCACGATCTCCCCCTCGCTGATGCCCTCGCAGCGGCACACGATGTTGCCGTAAGCGGGGTTTTCCGCCGCCAGACGCTGCCGCTCCTCAAAGGGCAGCTCCCGCAGGTGGACGATGTCCCGGCGCAGGGGGGCGAAGTCCGGCTTTTCCGCCGCCCCCAGATACGCCGCCGCCTGCTCCGCCAGATAGGCGCCGATGGCCGGAGCGGAGGACAGCCCCGGGGACTCGATGCCCAGGGCCTCGAAATAGCCGGGGACAGGCTGCCCCACACGGAAATCGTCGTCCCCCTCCGCCAGATGGGCCCGCAGCCCGGCAAAGCTGGTGATCACGTCCCGCAGCGGCAGACCCGGCACGCTCTTGCGAGCCATATCCTGGGCAAAGGCCAGTCCCTCCGCCGTGGTGGCGGTCAGGTCCCGCTGCTCCTGATCCGCAGCGGTGGGGCCCACCAACAGGTTGCCATGGACCGTGGGCGTTACCAGCACGCCCTTGCCCATGGGGCCCGGCAGCTGGAACACGGTGCGCTGCACCAGGCCGCCGTCCTTCTTGTCCAGCAGGCAGTATTCACCCCGGCGGGGCACGATGCGGGCGGTATCGCTGCACACCTGGTTATGGAGCACATCGCCCCACACACCGGCGGCGCTGATCACGGCCCGGGTCTCCATGGTCCCCCGGTTGGTTTCCAGGGTATAGCCCGCCTGAGTCCGGCGGATGCGCTCCACCCGGGTGTCGAAGCGGAAGGTCACGCCGTTGTGAGCGGCGTTCTCCGCCAGGGCGATGGTCATGCCGAAGGGACAGATGATGGCGCTGCTGGGGGCGTACAGGGCGGCAACGGCCTTCTCCGACAGGGCAGGCTCCAGCGCACGAAGCTGCTCTCCCCGGACGATCTCCAGGCCCTCCACGCCGTTGACCTGTCCCCGGTGCAGAAGCTCCTCCAGATGGGGCAGGCCCGCCTCCTCAAAGCATAGCACCAGGGCCCCGTTCCGGCGATAAGGGAAGTCCAGCTCCCGGGACAGCGCCTCCATCCGGCGGCTGCCCTCCACGTTGAACCGGGCCTTCAGACTCCCCGCCGGAGCGTCGAACCCGGCGTGAACGATGGCGGAATTGGCCTTGCTGGTGCCCACGCATACGTCCTCTCCCTGCTCCACCAGGCACACGTCCAGCTGCCAGCGGCTCAGCTCCCGGGCCACGGCGCAGCCCACTGCGCCGCCGCCGATGATGACCACATCCTGCATACAAAGTGCTCCTTTCCGCGAAAAAAGAGCCACGCCAAAGCCCGCCCGGTCTCCCGGGCGGCCCTTTGCATGACTCAATCTCTCAATGCATTCAATATATATTGTCATTATACGCCGTCCGCCCCCGCTTGTCAATGGCAAACGGGGGCGGACACAGGCTACTGCGCCTCAATCTCTTTGATATTCACTTCATTTCCCTGAACCAGCCAGGTGTCCTCGCTGCCGCAGAAGGGACACATCCGGCCTTGAGGTACGGTGTCATAGTCCCGGCCGCAGCCATCGCAGTGAGTGATGGCGTGGACCGTCTCGAACCGCAGCTGCGCCCGGGGCATCAGCTCCGTCCGGGCCACAGCCCATTTCCAGCAGCTCTCCAGCTCATGGGGCACCACACCGGACACCTGGCCCAGCTCCAGCGTCACCGACGCCACATCGGTGAGCTGCTGCTGCCGCCCAATGTCCTCCACGGCCCGGATCACATGAAAAACGATGCCCAGCTCGTGCATTATTTCTTCCTGGCCTTCCGGATCTTGATCTGCCGCTTCACCATGTAGGGCAGGATGGCCTTCATCTTATCCTCGGAGGGGATCATGTTGGTGCACTCCGGCCGCTCCCGGTGCAGATGAATGGCGTCAAAGGCGCACTTGGTGGTGCACACACCGCAGCCGATGCACTTGTTGGGGTCCACCACGGAGGCGCCGCAGCTGAGGCAGCGAGCCGTCTCCTTCTGCACCTGTTCGGCGGTGAAGGCCACCCGCTCGTCCCGGAAGGTCCGGCGCAGGGCCTCGTTGTACCCGATCCGCTGGCGGGGCGTGTTGTCGAAGCCCACGGGGATCAGGGCGTTCTCCTTGTCCAGCTCCACGAACCGGCGGCGGTTGCGGCCGATGGTCAGGGTTGCCTTCTGCACGAACCGGTGCAGGGAAATGGCGCCCTCCTTGCCGGCGGCGATGGCGTCGATGGCGAACTTCTGGCCGGTGACGGCATCGCCTCCGGCGAAAATGTCGGGCTCCGCCGTCTGATACGTTACCGGGTCCACCTGGGCGGTGCCGTTGGGGTTGAAGGTCACGGCGGTGCCCGTCAGCAGCTGCCGCCAATCCACCTTCTGGCCGATGCAGTACAGCACCGTGGCACAGGCCGCCTCGCAGGCATCGTTATCGTCGAACACCGGTGCGAAGCGCCCCTGGTCGTCCTTCACCCGCAGGCACTTGCGGAAGCGGATCCCGGCGGCATGACCGTCCCGGGTCACCACCTCTGTCTGGCCCCATCCGGCGTGGATGGTCACGCCGTCGCGCTCGCACTCGCTCCGGTCCTCCGCGCCCATGGGCATTTCATCATAGCCCTCCAGGCAGTACAGGTCCACGGACTCCGCGCCGCAGCGCACCGCCGTCCGGGCCACGTCCGCCGCGATGTTGCCGCCGCCGATGACCACCACGGGGCCCGCCAGCTTGCTGCACTGGCCGCCGTTTACCTGGCGCATGAAGTCGATACCGGCCATAACGCCCTGAGCGTCACCGCCGGGGATATCCAGCTTGCCGCCGGACTGCAGGCCCACGGCCACATAGAAGCCCTGATAGCCCTGCTCCCGCAGCTGGGCAATGGTCACGTCCTTGCCCACCTCCACGCCGCAGCGGAACTGAACGCCCATCTCCCGCAGCACGTCGATCTCCGCCTGGACCACGTCCTTCTCCAGCCGGAAGCTGGGCAGGCCGTTCTCCAGCATGCCGCCCAGACGCTGCTCCTTTTCAAACACGGTGGGGCGGTAGCCCTTCTCCGCCAGGTAATAGGCGCAGGACAGGCCCGCAGGGCCGCCGCCGATGACAGCGATCTGCTGATCGAACTCGCCGTCTACCTTGGGGATCACCTTCTCCGGCACGAACCGGGTGGCGGCGTCCAGGTCCTGCTGGGCAATGAACCGCTTCACCTCGTCGATGGCCACGGCCTGGTCCACGGTGCCCCGGGTGCAGGCATCCTCGCACCGGCGGTTGCAGATGCGGCCGCACACGGCGGGGAAGGGATTCTCCCGCTTGATCAGCTGCAGCGCCTCCCGATACTTGCCCTGGGCCGCCAGCTTCAGATAGCCCTGCACGGCGATGTGGGCGGGGCAGGCGGTCTTGCAGGGGGCGGTGCCGGTGTCGTAGCAGTTGATGCGGTTCTTGTCCCGGTAGTCGATGGACCACTTGTCGGGGCCCCACTTCACCGCATCCGGCAGCTCCTGCCGGGGATATTCCACGGGGCCGTCCTTGGTGCACAGCTTCTGGCCCAGCTTCACCGAACCGGCGGGACAGTATTCCACGCACCGGCCGCAGGCCACGCACTGGTCCGTCTCCACCCGGGCCACATAGGCGCTGCGGGACATGTTGGGGGTGTTGAACAGCTGGCTGGTGCGCAGGGCATTGCAGACGTTGACGTTGCAGTTGCAGATGCCGAAGATCTTCTGCTCGCCGTCGATGTTGGTGATCTGGTGGACGAAGCCGTTGTCCTCGGCCTTCTTGAAGATGGCCATGGCCTCGTCATAGGTGATGTACTCGCCCCGGCCGGTTTCCACGATATAGGTGGCCATGTCGCCCACGGCGATGCACCAGCTCTCCGGATCGTCGCCGCAGCCCTTGTTCAGATACTGGCGGCTGGCCCGGCAGGAGCACATGCTCTTGGCATACTTGCCCTCGTACTTGTGCAGCCAATAGGAGATCTTTTCCAGGCCCACGGCCTCGTTTTCCGTCTCGATGGCCTTTTCCACGGGGATCACGTGCATGCCGATGCCGGCCCCTCCGGGAGGCACCATGGGGGTGATCTTCTCCAGGGGCAGGAAGGTCATCCGCTCAAAGAAGGCCGCCACCTGGGGATGCTCGTCCATCTGGCTGCGCCGCATGTTGAAAAACTCCGCGCTGCCGGGGACGAACTGGGGCAGGACATACCGCTTTTCGTGGTTGGGGTTCTTCCCGTCCAGGTTCTCCCAGTTGTATTCGATCAGGCCCACCCAGGCCATGTCGTCCAGCAGCTTCTGCAGAGGCTCCCGCTCCAGCTTGGTCAGCTTCATCAGCTGCCCGATGGTCTTGGGCTTGCGGACGCCCATCTTCAGGGCCACGTCCGCCATTTCGTCGGTGACCAGGTCCGCCAGGCCCCAGTATTCCGGATCGTTGCCCTTGACGCCCTTGAGCTTGGCGGGCACCCGGTCGGTAATCATGGCCACCAGCTTCGCAATCTTGGGCCGGGGCTCGTCCACCACAGGGATGGTAAAGGGCAGCTTCTCCTGCTCCAGGGGGAACGCGGTGGGACGATCGCCGTTGATGTTCTTTCCCATGTCAAATCTCCTTCATTTCCGCCCAACGGGCGGTTTTTTCGATACCAACTCACTATTATAATAGCAACTTCTGCCGCAAAAAGCTATTGACTGTTTCTCTAAAGTTATGATATCCTATTTTATGGTCCTGGTCGGACCAGAAGGAGGATATGCCATGGATTTCCGCCCCATTGTGGCCCCGTCTATCCGGGAGCTGTTTATCCAGCAGGTGGAGGGGGCGATTCTGTCCGGGCAGCTGAAGCCCGGGGACCGGCTGCCCACGGAGCGGGAGCTGGCCGACACCATGCACATCAGCAAGACCGTGGTCCATGAGGGCCTGCGGGAGCTGCACCGCCTGGGTTTTCTGGACATCGCCTCCCGCCGGGGCGTCACCGTGGCGGACTATGCCCAGACCGGCAGCCTGGAAACGCTGATGGCCATTATGGATTATCACGGGGGCCTTCCCGACGAGAAAACCGCCCGCAGCATCCTGCGCCTGCGGTATTATCTGGAGGCCCCGGCCCTGCGGGACCTGGCCGCGTCCCACACCGCCGCCGATCTGGACACCCTGCGCGCCCTGCAGCGCCAGGCGGAGGAGGCCCCGGACACCGCCGCCCTGGCCCAGGCCCTGTTCCGCTATCACCGGGGGGTGGCCTTCCTCAGCGGCAACACCATCACGCCCCTGCTGTTCAACGCCTTTAAGAAGGTTAATCTGGAGTTCTGGTCCGGCTACATCCGCTCCGTGGGCCGGGAGGAGAGTCTGCGCACTCTGGCCCGGTTCACGGAGCTGATCGCCGCCGGACAGGGCGACGAGGCCGCCCGGCTGCTGGGCCAGGGCCTGGAGCAATTCGAGGCTACCCTGTAGGTCGAGTACATTTCCCTTGCGTTCCCCCCAATATATGATATAATTTTATTATCAAATCATAAAGGAGGCTTTCCATGAAACGTACAAGACGGCTTATTCTTTCCTGTCTGCTGCTGTCCCTGCTTCTGCTGACTGCCTGCGGACAGCGGGAAACTGTGTACCAGATATCCGCTGACCGTCTGACCCAGGCGGCAACGGTGTCCCAATTGCAGGAGGTCAGCGATCTGATCGTGGTATTCACCCCGGAAACTCAGGAAAACGTCCTTTCCCGCTACAGCGACGGCAACGTCTCCTCCGGCTATACCCGGACCACCGGCAGAGTATCCCAGGTGCTGAAGGGCCAGGCCCCGGAGCAGCTGGTCATCACCGAGGAGTGCTACACCCTGGATGATGCCCTGTGGACCCAGGGCGGCTATCTGCCCATGGAAAAGGGACGGCCCTACCTGCTGTTCCTCACCGCCTACCCCAGCGGCTCCGACTATGCGGGCATGTACTACCCCACCGAGCTGGAGCTGGGCAAATACCCCCTGACGGACCAACCCCTCACCGCCTCCGATGCAGCCGGCGCATGGCAGGTATACTCCCCGGACGGCAGTACCCTTTCCCAATATCAGAGCTGGTATCAGCAGGTGGCGGCTCTGTACCCTGATTTGTTCTGACCACCCGAAAAACCTATAAAAAGGGACCGACGGCAGATGCATTGTGCATCCGCCGTCGGTCTATTCTCTTTCGTCTACCAACCGGGGCCGGAACCTCCGCAGCCGGCGGCTGCAGAGGAGGCTTTATCCCCAGAACTGGCGGGCCAGGTCCTGGGCCAGGCTCTCCACCACGCCGGGAGCGTAGGGCAGGGGCAGTCCGGTATCCGAAAGGGTCTCGGCATACAGCTTGCTGCCGCCGGAGGCACACAGGGCGTGATACCGGGCCCAACCGTCTGCGGGGTCGGCGTCATAGGCAGCCTTCAGCTGCTGGGCGCAGACGATGGACAGAGCGTAGCTTACCACATACCGGGGGAACATGTACAGGGCCACATTGGTGAACAGGTCGCAGCCGGAGAGCACCTGCTTCCGCCAGGGCTCGTTGTTCCGGGCCCGGCCGAAGGACTTCTCAATGCGGTCGAACTCCTCTGCCCACTGGGCCAGAGAGGCGTCCGGATGCTCATACAGCCACGTCTCAAAGGTGTGGATGGAGCAGAAGGCGCACAGCTCCTTGATGAAGTCATAGCGGTGCTCCGTCAGGAACTGGGGAGCGTGGTTCCCGAAGAAATCCCGGGCGTAGGGCTGGGCCAGCAGCTCCATGGTCTTGGAGTGGACCTCCGCCAGGTCCGGACTCAGGCCCGCATAGTCCGCCACCGGCTGGCTGCGGATGGACAGATACCCCTGGAGCCCGTGGCCCAGCTCGTGGGTGTATACGGTGACGTCGCCGGCGGTGCCGTCGCAGTTGGCAAAGATGAAGGGCATCCGGTAGGGGGCGCCCAGCATGTCGCAGAAGCCCATGCCGGAAATTTTATTGGGAGAGCCGGTCACGTCCAGCAGGTCGTGGCGGACCATCTCGTCGAAAAACTCCCCTGCCTCCGGGCTCAGGGCATGGTACATCCGGCGGGCGGCCTCAGGCAGCTCCTCCGCCGCCACGGGGACAGCGTTGCCCTCCGGGAACACCAGCGCCCGGTCATAGGGCAGCAGCGCCTCTACCCCCAGGCGCTGGCGCTGCTCCTCCTGGAGACGCAGATACAGGGGGGCGATGTGGGTCTGCACCTGGCGGCAGAATCCGTCCAGCTCCGCCCGGCCATAGCCCAGACGCTGCATGCAGAGATCGCCGTAGTCGGCAAAATTGTCAAAGCCGTTTTCACGGGCCAGCTGATTTCGTGCGTGGACCAGGTCCCGCAGCAGCTGCTCCAGGGCTTCGGCGTTTTCCAGCGCCGTCTGCTGCTGGGCCTCGTAGGCGGCCCGGCGGCGCTCCCGGTCGGTGCTGGCCAGCGCAAAGCGCAGCTGACCGCCGCTGAGGGTCTCGCCCTGGACCTGATACCTGGCGGAGGCCGTCAGCTGCTGGTATTGGGCCGTCAGCCGGGAGATGCGGGCCTGCAGCTCCTTGCCGCCGGTGTGGAGCCGCTGATCCAGCGTCAGCAGGCGGCGCAGCTGGGGGCCGAAGGTCCCGTCCACCGCCGCAGCGTAGGGGCTCTCCGCAATGGCCATGGACAGCGACTGGGTATCCAGCGTCTCCAGCCGGGGCAGGGTCTCCTGCAGCTCCCGCTGGTAAAATTCGTCGGTGACGTCGTGGAAGGCCCGGATGGTGGCAATGCTCTGGCACAGGGCCACCTCCTGCTGCAGGGCGTCCCGCTGCCGGACCACGTCCAGCAGGTCCTCCGGGCAGGCGGCAGCCCTGGCCCGGCGGGTCAGGGCATCGTACCGGGTCTGAAGGGCCTCCACGTCCGGGCTGGTATAGGGAATATCAGAAAATTTCCAATTCTCGTTCATAGCGTCACTCCTTTGGATAGATGATGGACAGGGCCATGCGCTCCGGCCGGATATTGTCCCGGATAAAGTCCAGCAGATCCTGCTGGGTAATGGAATCATACACCTCCGGGAAGCGGAAGGGATCGTATCCCTGGAAGCAGCCCTCGGCCGCCGTGGAGGCGATGGCCTCGAAGGAGTTCAGACTTTTGATGGATGCGCCGAAGCTGGCCCGGCGGATGCGCTGGACATAGGCCGGGTCCACCCCCTCCCGGACCACCCGGCGGGCTTCATCCAGAACGGCCTGCTGCACGGCCTCGGGATCGTTGCTGTCGCCGCCGCAGAACACATAGGCGGCTCCCGGCAGCAGGTCATAGGCGCTGTCAAAGGTGCCGTTGATCAGCCCCTGACTGTACAGCCGGGTGAACAGGGGGCTGGACTCTCCCATGAGCACGTCGCAGGCCAGGTCCCCCAGGATATCCAGGCGCATGCGCTCCTCTCCCTCCGGCACCGGCGGGCACTTGAAGCCCAGCAGGAAGGTGGGCATGGCCACCTCCATCCGGTCCTCTATGCGGGCCATATGAGGCGTCAGGTCCTCCTCCCGGCCATAGTCCCGGGGGATGGCGGGGCCACTCTCCCGGGGCAGGACCTCCCGGGCGGCCCGGAGAACCTCCTCCGGGTCCACGTCGCCCACCACCACCAGGCACATGTTGGCGGGGGTATAAAACGCCTTGTGGCAGTCGTACAGGGTCTGGGCCGTGATC
>OLQA01000678.1_pt1 | contig 32098 bp, 25 predicted proteins | sample 1673151 | NCBI WGS metagenome assembly OLQA01 (sample SAMEA3136760, study PRJEB25190) | human gut metagenome | biome: human gut; feature: human-associated habitat; material: faeces | place: Austria | collected 2013
TACCCAGCAAGGAGAAGGAGAACGTGCACCAGAACATCCGCAACCAGAAGAGCTACCGACAGTCCGACGCCGCGGCAGCATGGACCGAGAAGAAACTGACGGCCCCCGACTGGGCGGCTATCGACGATGCGGCTATCAGCAGCTACATCAACGACGATACCTCCTCCCCTGAGGGTTATACGGACCCGTGGAAGCCGGAATACAACTCTGATCCGACCACCAGTATCACGGTGAAGTGGGACGAAGGCGCTTCGAATGAAGAAAAGCTCGAACGCATCATCACCCAGAAATGGATCGCCAACTTCCCGCTCTCGACCGAAGCGTGGGCCGATTACCGCCGCACGGGCTACCCCAAACTCTTCCGTCCGAAGCAAAATCTGGCCCCCTCGATCATCGACACGCAGCTCGGCCCGCGCCGCCTGCTGTACAACGAAACGGAACTGAGCTCCAACACCGTCGAGGTGAACAATGCCATCCAGCTGCTGAAGGCTGAATCTTCCGAAGTGAAAGGCGACGGCGACACCGGTGGCACCCGTCTGTGGTGGGACCGCAAGGACAAAGGCAATTTCTAACCCCGCCGATCCGTTTCACTCATAAACCGGGACTCCGTCGTATAACGACGGAGTCCTTTTTTCCATCCGACACATCCGAATCGGGCTCCGGCGCATTTCCGACCACTATCATGCGGCATACCATTTTTTCATGCCCCCGAATGGCTCGTACCGGAAACGGACAGATGATTTGCAAATATCAACTATTTTGTATTCATTTGTAATGAAGATAAAAATTAAGGTTAAAAACTTGTTTTAGTTGTAGCGGTAGCGACAGAGTTGTGAAACACCGTCGCTACATTTTTATTACCGGAAAATAGGCTATATATCAATTATTTTTCGTAATTTGCAGAAAACCATTTTAATCTTATTGCCCATTCGTCATCAAAGCCATCTAACACGGTAACAAGAAATAAAAGGGAAGAAGGTACGAGGCTCATAACCTCGTGCCTTCGTTTTGTATTTAGCACTTAAATCGAATATTTTTGCAAGTTCAAAGAAAATTCCTACCTTTGTTTTTGACAAGGGTTATTTGACAAGATGATTACGCAAAGTAGCGAATTTCGCACATTCTCCAAATCGTTACTAAAACCCCTGTAAAATCTTCTTAAAAGTCTGTTTGTCAGATTGAAATATTAATCAACTGATTTATTAAAATAGAAGTTATGGTAATTCTGGTTTTAAACTGCGGCTCCTCTTCGATCAAATATCAGGTGATCGACATGGAGGACGCGTCGAGCAAACTGCTCGCAAAAGGCATTGTGGAACGTATCGGCCTCCCGGAAGGCGACCTGACCCATAAACCCGTCGGCAAGGAGCCGTTCGAGCTTCACCAGCCGATTCCCGACCACACGACCGGCATCCGCCTGGTACTCGACGCGCTGACCGATCCGGCGCACGGCGTCGTCGGGTCGCTCGACGAGATCGACACCGATTTCGATGTAGTCTTCTCCAACGCCTGCCTGCAATGGGTGCCGAATCATGAACGGGTGCTGCCCTCCATGCTGCGACGGCTTAACGCCGGCGGCTTAACGTCGGCGCAATTCACCGAGAACATCAACCTGCCGCCGCACATCATCATGCGCGAGACCGCGTGCGAGCCGAAATGGCGGCAGTGGATCAGCGAGATACGCCGCTACTACAATCTCGGCGGCGACAATTTCGACGTAAGCGCATACTATGATCTGCTCGCCCCGCTCTCCGCGCACGTCGACGTGTGGGAGACGAACTACTACCATGCGCTGCCTGGGTATGAGGCGATCCTCGACTGGTATCGCGGTACCGGTCTGCGCCCGTATCTGGCCCAGCTGCCCGATGACGGCCTGTATCTGCGAGTTTTGAGAGCGTCGGTTGAGCGAGCCATAGATTTTTCATATGTCCGCGGTCTTGTGTCGCGCCCTGCGACGTGCTTCGATGGTGGGTGCCGGCGGCAAGGGGCTTCGCCGGTGCCATATCAATGGTTCGCGCGTCAAGAAGGGGGTTGTGATGGTGTCCACCACATTGGACTTCGCCGAGAAGTACCTGCTGAAAACCGAGGTCAGGACCGTCGCGGTCATGCCCGACGACGATGATTCGGTGCGTGATGATGATTCGTACGACGCATAGTGCGGTGATCGTTCTCGATGATGTTTGTGCGAGGATGACTCATATTCCCGCACAAGTGCGCATGATGCGGATTCCCGGAATCCCGAGACTTGCTTTCGCTTGATGCCCGATTGGCCCGGTACCATACTCGCGCCTGTATCATTGAGGGCGATTCGTTGCATATCTTGCCACCGGGAAGGGTCATCATGGGGCGCAGTCGGTGATGCATTTCCACGTGCACTTAATCCCGCGCAGATATGGGGACGGATTGGACACCTGGCCAAGCTGCCGGGCCGCTCGCTCGACCTCGATACGGCATGGCGGCGGTTGAGGCGGGGAAAATCGACTTCGTGAGGATTGTGATATAGGACATCAAAACGGCGGGATTCCGCCGATGCAACCTGTGGTTGCGCGCGAATATGCAACCTGAAGATGGTGGCGCGGAACTGGTTTGCCGTGGCATAGTGAGGGCATCGGCCGAATATGTCATGATGAGCATTACCTATGAAGGGACACTCCGATGAGCTTCCGCGCCAACCTGCAATACCTGCGCGCACAACGCAACATGCCCCAGGAACAGCTGGCCATGTTGCTCGGCGTCTCGCGCCAGGCCATCTCCAAATGGGAATCCGAGAAGGCCTATCCCGAGATGGACAAGCTGCTTATGATCTGCGACCTGTTCGGTTGCACGCTTGATGACCTGGTACTTGGCGATGTGAGTGCGAGCGTGAACGTGGGTGCGGCCGCGCGCGGCGCAGCGGAGGGCGACCATGGCTCGGCTGCCAGAACCGTAACCGGGGAGGGAGCCGGGGAACCCGCGTATATGAAGGATGCTGATGGGAACATCGGTGAATCAGCGCGGTCCGGCGGTGACGGCATCAATGGCCCGAGCTCCGCAAATGCATTGCCCGGCGAAATGTTGCACGGAACCAGTTCATCACGTCCCGGCACGCTGGCTAATGTGGCTGCCTTACCGCAGGATCTGACCGGCTACGATGAACACCGCTGCCGATTCGCGCTACTGATTGCCGGCGGTGTCGCGGCGATTATCGCGGGAGCCGGCATCGGCAACCTGTTCGATTCCGATAATTCCATTCTCGGCGTGACGCCACTCAACGATTTTCTGACATTCCTGGGCATCTGCGTGGGCGTGATTATCGGGCTGGCGATGCTGATTCCGGGCGGCATGTCACATACCGACTTCAAACGGCGGCATCCCTATGTCGAGGATTTCTATGCTGCGAGATGTCGCCCTCGGCACAGAGTTGCCGAGGGCCGGCAAATCACTCCCGCGTCGGGTCCTTTTGCAGGAGCAGGAAGACGAGTGCCGCGACGAGCAGGACGGCGATGGAGAGCACGCCGAGCGAGGCGTTGCCGGTCAGGGACGTGGTGGTGGCCACCAGGAAGGTGCCGATGATCGAGGCGGTCTTGCCGAAGATATCGTAGAAGCCGTAGTACTCGTTGGCGTGATCCTTGGGGATGATCTTGCCGTAGTACGAGCGGGAGAGCGCCTGGATGCCGCCCTGGAACATGCCGACCAGAATCGCCAGAATCCAGAACTCCACGGCCGACTTCAGGAAGAACGCGGCGAAGAACACGATGCACATGTATGCCACGACCGCCGCCGTGATCATCACTTTGCAGCCGAACCGGCCGGCCAAACGACCGTAGAGAATCGCGCAGGGGAAGGCCACGAACTGCGTGACGAGCAGTGCCACCACCAGCTGGGTGGAGTCGATGCCAAGCTCGGCACCGTAGGAGGTACTCATCGAAATCACCGTGTTCACGGCATCGATGTAGAAGAAGAACGCGATCATGAACATCCACAACGGCTTGTTCTTCACGATTTTGCCGAACGTGCCCGCCAGTTCGCTGAACGTGCCGCGCACGGCCGAGCCCAGCTGGTCACGGGTGGCGCGATAGTGCACTTGGCGGTAGCTGGTAAGCAGCGGGATGGTGAATGCCACCCACCAGATGGCGGTGATGATGAACGAGGCGCGCGTGCAAGCCACCGTGGACCAGTCGAAGAGCGACGGGCCGCCGAAGATCAGCGCGATGCAGAAGATGAACGGCACGGTGGAGCCGATGTAGCCCCAGCCGTAGCCATGCGAGGAGACCTTGTCCATGCGCTCGTTCGAGGTGGCGTCGATGAGCATCGAATCGTAGAACGTTAGCGAGCCGTTGAGGCCGATGGTCGCCAGAATGTAGACGACTAGGAACGGTAGCCAGGTCAGGGGCAGGGCCATTGCGCAGCAGGTGACCACGCCAGTGCCGAAGAAGCCAAGGAAGAACTTGATTTTCATGCCTTGCACGTCGGCGATGGAGCCGAGCAACGGCATGAGCAGCGCGATGACCAAGGAAGCAATGGTTTGCGCGTAGCCCCAGGCGGACACGATGTTGCCGTCCGCCGGCATCAGCGATTTGGCGTAAATGGGGATGACGGCGGTGGACAGCAGCACGAATGCCGAGTTGCCGACGTCGTAGATGATCCACTTCTTCTCGCGGGCGGTCAGTTTGGCGCTTTGCGGCACCGGTTCGTGGACATTCGTGGGATCAGTCATATACACTCCTCGACAGTATTCAACTCAATCTATCGTAGAAGCGCGGACTAGGGTAGGGGAGCCATTCCGGTTGAACGGCGGATGAATAATGCCGGGCCTCTTTCTAAGGGGAGCCAGAGCAAAAATAGCTCCCCTCGCTGAGGGGAGCTGGCCGCGAAGCGGACTGGGGGGGGAGCTACCTATAGTCGACTATTCGCCGATCAGCGCGATGGCCTCGTCGTAATCGGGGCATTGCGGCACGCCGTTGAGGCTGTGCTGGATGGCGATGGATGCCGCCGCGTTGGCGATCTTTACCGATTCGGCCAGACTATGGCCCTTTGCCAGCATCGCGCACATCACGCCGGTGTGGCAACCGCCCGCCGAACGGGTGTGTACGGCCTTGGTCGGGTATCCCTCGATATGAATCGTCTCGCCACCTGGCTCACGAATCCAAGCGCCGCGGGCGCCGACACGCACCACCAGCGGCGCGCGCAGTGTAGCGCCCAAGCCGTCGCACAACTGGTGCATGAAGTCGTCAAGTCCGCCGCCAATGGTGACTTTGCTGTCGTCGATTGGCGCACCAAGTCGCTCGGCCAGCGTCATGGCCTCCTGACGGTTGCAGGACCAGACCGGGCGTGCGAGCACCAGGTCCTCAAGCATATGGTCGTTGACCAAACGCAACGTATTGGTGGGGTTGATCACCAGCGTGTAGTCGCGTGCAGCCGGGTCGGTACCGGCCTTGAGCAGGAATCCGTCCACGCCGGTGGCCGTGTGGTCCATCAGTGTGTTGCCGCTGATGTGCACCACGTCTTTGGGCTGCGGCTCCAGCGTGTCGAACGTGTCCGAGTCGCCATGAGCCTCGGCGCCATAGGAAGCGATGAATGTCTTCTTCGGCGCGCCGGAGCTCAGCACCACGCGGAAGCCGGAATCCTCATCAAGACGATCCTGGCCGATATGCGTAATGCCGTTGTCTTGGAATGACTGGCGGATGAAATGCGCCCACAGGCCGTTGCCCAGAATGCCGGCGTGCTCGGTCGGCACGCCCATGCGGCTGGCCGCCTGCAGCACGCGATAGCTGCCGCCAATGGAGGGCTTCGGATGATCGGCCACGGCGAATCCGCCCTGTGCCGGCACCTTGTCCACATTGAGCATAATGTCCACCCAGACTTGCCCCAGTGAAATCACGCTGGGCTCGTGAGTGCCGATACCTCGCTTGAGATTCAACATGACAGCCTCCTTCGTCGTAAGTTGCACGAGGACCCCTTCGTCCCTTGCCGTCTCTTATACCGAGATTATATGAGAGTTTGCTGGATGCGGAAAAGGAAGGCCGGCGTGTTTTATCGGGTAAACGCTATGATTTGCAGCGTAATTCGCCGCTGGCGAACTGCTGACGAACTACTTGCGGACCGCTGGCGAACCAATGCCGAGCCGCTCATGAACCGCTGATGGCCCACTCGCAAGTTACGCTCGAACCGCGCGTGAACCGCCGAGGTTCGCCCATGATACACGCAAGAGTTGCGGTTGTCGGTATTGGGCTATATATTTGTGAAGTTGTGTGTTCGGCATGTCGGGTGAAACCGGCGGTCGAATGCGTGAAAGACTTGACACATCAAGGTTAAGGGAGTCCATCATGGCAGCTCGTTGCGCAGTGTGCGGCAAGGGACCGCAGACCGGTTTCACCGTTTCCCATTCGCACCGTCGTACCAAGCGTAGCTTCCGCCCGAACCTGCAGTCTGTGCGCACCACGATTGATGGCGAGAACACTCGCCTGCGCGTGTGCGTCAAGTGCCTCAAGGCTGGCAAGGTTCAGCGCGTGGCCGCGTGAATCGCGTACTAACGTGGAGCAAAACCCGTTTGAGCTTCGGCTTGGCGGGTTTTGTTGTTTCTGCGGCCTAAAGAGGCCGTGCGAATAGAATAGGCCAATATGAGCATCACTATGGGCACCACTCTCGCTTCGCTGGTCACCAACAAGCGTCGCGTGTCCGCGCTCAAATCGCTGGGAATCGTCACTGTCGGCGACGCCTTGACCTACTATCCTTTCCGCGTCACCGAACCGGTGCCGCTTCGCGCCATCCGCGAGGCCGCACCCGGCCAGCAGATGGCATTTGCCGCCGTGATACGAGATATGCGCGTGGTGCCGATGAACGCTCGCCGCGGCTACCGACTCGAAGCGACGGTCGATGACGCCGACTTCGCCCGGTCTCGTCGCGTACCCGGCAGTACGGCCCGGCTCACGTTCTTCTCGTATCGTAAATCGTATGTGGATTGGGTCAGCGTGCGACTGCGCGCCGGCACGTCTGTGGTGGTCTCCGGTATGCCCGGCGAATACATGGGTCAGCTGCAGTTCACCCATCCCGAAATCCTCACTGTCGCGCCCGTGCCGGCCGGAGCAGGAGCGGGGCTTGAGGGTTACGCTCGGGGCGCGGCATCCGGCAATGGTGCGTTTGCGGGAAGTGCCGATCCGTATGCCAGTGCGCAGTCCGCGTATCCGCCGGCCGCGACTGCCCCTTCCGGGGCCGCGTTGAAATACGACGCCGATACCGTGCAAGAGGCGCTTACCCGCGTCTGCCGGCCCCGCCCGGTATATCACGCCAGTTCGCGTATCTCGTCCGAACATATTCATGAGACGATTCTGGGATTGCTGTGGATGATGGGGGCCCGCACGTCATCCACGCCTGACGGGCAACTCGCTGGCGCTGGGGCAGCCGGCATTGTGGCTCCCGCGACTGACACCATCGCCGTCCAAAACGGGGAAGAGAAGTCCGGCACGACCGCCGAATCCGGTGCTGAGGCGCTCTCCCAATCCATCCCAGATGTGCTGCCCGAATCGGTGCGCAAGGCCAAGAACCTCATGCATCGGGCTGAGGCGTTCCTGGCCATTCATGATCCGGCCTCCACGGCCCGGTTCAAGGAGGCCATCGAAACCCTGCGCTATGAGGAGGCTTTCGTTTCGCAGACCTCGCTGCTGAAGTCTCGACAGCACGCGCACAAGTCATCGGCGCATCCTTGCCCGCTGAACGAGGCGCTGGAAACAGCTCGAGCGTCGGTGGGCGAAGCGGTTGCGGAGCCAAGTACGCAACCAGAAGCATCGGAGCGCGGTTCTGCGACCGATCTGCCTGATCTGCCCAATTTGCGCGACCGCTTCATCGCATCGTTGCCGTTCACACTGACAGCCGGGCAGAGTCAGGTGGTGGACGACATCGCGTCCGATCTTGAACGTGACTGGCCCATGCAGCGTCTGTTGCAGGGCGAAGTCGGCTCCGGCAAAACCGTAGTGGCGCTCGCGGCCATGCTGCAGGCGGTCGGCGCCGGCTATCAGGCGGTGCTGGTGGCTCCCACTCAGGTGCTTGCCGAACAGCATTACGAGACCATCAGCAAGATGGTGTCGGGGTTGACCCTTGCACAGCCGGGTGCCAAGGAGACCGATGCCGCGGCCGACGTTGAGGGCGCGATGGGCGCGTCAGGTGCTTCGACGGTCTCTTCTTCCAAGGTGACTGCGGAAATTCCCGTCACCCTGCTGACCGGTGGTATGAAGCTTGCCGCCCGGCGTAAGGCGCTCGCTGCGGCCGCCAGTGGTGAGCCGGGCATTATCGTGGCCACGCACGCGGCGTTTTCCAAGACCTTCCAAGCCCCGCACTTGGCCTTGGTGGTGATCGACGAGCAACACCGGTTCGGTGTGGAACAGCGCGAAAGCCTCAACGCCAAAACCGATGACGGCACCACGCCGCATCTACTGGTGATGACCGCCACGCCCATCCCGCGCACCGCCGCCATGACTTGGTTTGGCGATCTCGATATTTCCTGGCTCACCGAATTGCCTGGCGGCCGCAAACCGATTCGTACCGTGGTGGTCAATGAGGCCGACGCCGCCACCATGGGGCGTATGTTCGCGCACATTCGCGCGCGAGTCGACGCGGGGGAGCGGGCCTATATCGTGTGCCCGCGCATTGATGCGGATGATGAGGAGAACGAAGGCGGTTCCGGCGTTTCGGCAGCAGCCGGTTCTGCCCGCGGACGCGCCGCAGCATCTGGTTCCAGTGCCCGCACAGCTGCGGGCGGCCGTGCGACGCGCGCGGCGGCCGATGCCATCGGCATCGACGACCCCTACGAAACCTTCGACGAAAATGGCGAAACCGTGGCTCGCCCGCCATTGCATGCGGTGGCCGAAATCGCCGACCGGTTGCAGAAACTTCCACAGTTCCAAGGCATTCGGTTTGCGACTCTGACCGGCCGCGACAAGGATGACGTCAAAACCCAGGTCATGGCCGATTTTGCCGGCGGCGAGACTCCGATCCTGGTGTCCACCACGGTGATCGAAGTCGGCGTGGACGTCAAGCAGGCCAGCTGCATCGTCATCTTTGATGCCGACCGATACGGCCTCTCTCAGCTGCATCAGCTGCGCGGCCGCGTGGGGCGTGGCGGCACCAACTCGTGGGCGTTCCTTATTTCCCGTGCGGAACCCGGCTCCCCGGCCGAGCAACGGCTCGAAGTGATTCACCACTCGCTCGACGGTGCCGAAATCGCCCAAGCCGACTTGGAATTCCGCGGTGCCGGCGATGTGCTCGGCGACGCCCAATCCGGCGGCAAGTCCAGCCTGAAGCTCCTGCGCGTGGTCAAGGACGCCGACATGATCGCCGACGCCCGCACCCGTGCCGGGCAGCTTCTGGCCGCCGACCCCGAACTGGCAGGTGAGGTCCAACTCGCCGGTGCCGTCCTCGACTTCACCCGAGGCAACGAAACCTTCCTGACCTCCAGCTGAGGCACCTCCAGCTGAGGCTAGGGCTGCGCCCCCGTAATCGCACGATATAGTTTTTCCGTATGCCGATCGTGAGGAAATCACGGTCGGGAAGCCCTCGAATGTGCTTCAGTGGAGGCAAGACCATTCGTACATGAGGTACTCGAAGTGCATATATCATTGGTGCGCTTCGAGCACCCCATTGTTGTTCATGATTGGTATGCGCAGATGAACCTGTACAGTGAAAGCTATGCGTGTAATTTCTGGACGATTCAAGGGTGTGGCGCTTGCTACGCCGAAAACGGGTACCCGGCCTACCACGGATCGCACCAAAGAGGCGATTTTCTCGCACCTCGACTCATGGGGAGTGCTGGATGATGCCCGTGTACTGGACCTGTTCGCCGGTACTGGTGCGTTGGGCATCGAAGCGCTGAGCCGTGGCGCGCGAGAACTCGTGGCCGTGGAAAGTTCCCGGCCTGCGGCGGCGCTGATTACCAAGACCTTGGCGCAGCTACAGAAGAATCGTTCGTGGGATGCTTCGCTCAAGGCCCGTGTGCTGGTCAAAAAAGCCGAGCAAGTGGCTGGCGGCTTCGGCGAACCATTCGACGTGATATTCATCGACCCGCCCTATGCCTATGAGACCGCTGAATGCAATCAGCTACTGTCCGATCTGGCGGCGGGCAGCGCCACCAACGAGAACACGGTGATCATGCTCGAACGCTCGGTACGCTCGGATGATCCCACTGCCCCCGGAGGCTGGCAAATCACCGAAAGCCGCAACTACGGCGAAACCGCCGTCTTCTACATCGAATCCGCGGATGACGACTCGGATATAGAGCGTTCCGACGATTCCGCCGCGTAGTGAATCTCCCACCGTGTGGTGAATTAATCGGCGAGCCGGCGCGGATGGGCGGCGGAGACCTCCCAGCCCAAGGCCATCAGGGTCTTGCGATCGGCCTTATCCAGCGCCTTGCAATCCAGTGCCGCGATAAGGTCTGGCCGAATCTCGGCGGTGCGGGCCAGCGCTTCGTCGCGGCGAAAACGGTCCACCTTGCCGTGGTCGCCGGACAACAGCACATCCGGCACCGCAATACCGCGCCACACGGCCGGCTTGGTGTACTGGCGATGTTCAAGCAGTGCGCCCTCGCCGGTGTAGGATTCCTCAACAATCGAATCTGGGTTGCCCATGAATCCGGGCATCAGGCGGGTGATGGCCTCAAGCATCACCGATACCGCTACTTCGCCGCCGTTCAGCACATAGTCGCCGATCGAATATTCGCGTACGTCGACGCCTTGGGCGCGGTAGTAGTCCGGGATGCGCGCATCGTAGCCCTCATACCGGCCGCAACCGAACAGCAGATGGTCGGCATGGCTGAGCTCGGTGGCGTCGCGCTGGGTGAACAACGGGGCCGATGGGTTCGGGAAGATGAGCACCGGTGCGCCGGATGGGGCGGGGGAGCCGGACGGCTGCGAGAATCCCAGCAGTTCGTCCAGACATTCGCTCCACACTTCGGGCTTCATCACCATGCCGGCCCCGCCGCCGACTGGCGTATCATCCACCGAATGATGCACATCGTGGGTCCAGTCGCGCAGGTTGTGCGCCTTGATCTCCAACAATCCCTTGGCCTGGGCTTTGCCCATCAGGCTGAGGTTCATCACCTCAAAGTATTCGGGGAACACGCTCACGATATCGATCTTCATGTCATCCAGCCTAACGGTAGCCCCTCCCGCATTACACGGCCACCACTACACTATTGCGGTGATGAATACGACGATGAACCTCCCCACCCGCAAAAAGCCCGAAGTGTTGTCCCCGGCCGGCAACCTGAGGGGCCTGAAAACCGCGGTCGATTATGGTGCCGACGCCGTCTACTGCGGCGGCAAAGCCTTCGGCATGCGATCGGCCCCCAAAAACCTTAGCCTTGAGGATTTCGAGGAAGGATCGCGCTACGCCCATGAACGCGGCGCTCGCGTGTACGTGACCTGCAACGTGCTGCCGCGCAACAACGAGATCGAAGCCATGCGCGAGTACGTCGGCCAGCTCAAAGACACCGGCGTGGACGCGCTGATCGTCTCCGATATTGGCGTGATGATGATGGCCCGTCAGGTGGCTCCGAATCTGGAACTGCACGTCTCCACTCAGGCCGGCGTGACTAATTATCAGGCTGCGAACGCCTTCTACGAGCTTGGTGCTCGCCGTGTGGTGTTGGCCCGCGAGATGGACTTGCAGGCCGTGCGTGATATTCGCGCCAACATTCCCGGTGACCTCGACATCGAATGCTTCGTGCATGGCGCGATGTGCATGGCGTTCTCCGGCCGTTGCCTGTTCTCCAACTATCTGACCGGGCGTGATGGCAATCATGGCGAATGCGCGCAGCCATGCCGCTGGAAGTATTCGATCGTGGAAGAGAAGCGCCCCGGCCAGTACTTCCCGATCGAGCAGACCGAGAACGGCGCCTATCTGTTCAATTCGCAGGACATGAATATGCTGGGGCACTTGGATGATTTGATTGACTCCGGTGCCACCAGCCTCAAAATCGAAGGCCGCGCGAAAAGCGCCTACTATATCGCCGCCATGACCAACGCCTACAAAACCGCGGTTAATGAATACATGATTCAACGCGGTTTTGAAGACGCTGATGGCAATGTTCTGAAGCCTTTCCGTGACCGTGTGATTCGCCCGGGCGACCCCGATTTTGGCCAAGGAACCGAAGATCAAGTGATGCGCAATGCTGATGCCGCGTTCGCCGGTGTGGCCGATGAGGGATATGACCGTGGCTCTGATACTGCGGTTGCCGATTCGGTCACCGGCTCGGTTGCCGCAGAACGTGACCGCGTGACGGTTGCTGATGCCGTCGACTCAACTGCCTCTGGTACGCCGGCCGGCACCGCCGTCGAACCCGACGGCATGAGCTCTCACGCCCGTTCCACGCGCCGCAAGTCCAACACCGCGGTCGAACAGATTGAGACCGATTGGAAGCATGCGGCCGTTCGCCCGGCCCCGCACGTCGAACTGCCCGAATGGCTGCTCGAGGAAACCGACAAGGTGGCCCACCGCGACTACTCCACCGGCTTCTATTACCCGGAGCACAAGGTCACACAGAACACCGACCGCTCCGCCTACTTCCGCTCATGGCTGGTAGTGGGCGAAGTGCTGAGCTGGAGCGCGGACGAAGACGGACGTGTCACGCTGATGAGCCGTAACAAGATTGAGCCCGGTCAACAGGTCGAATTCCTGCTGCCTGGCGAGAGACCATTGGTCTTTACCGTGCCGGAAACCGGCCTGCGCGATGCCGATGGCGCGCCAGTACCCGCCATCAATAATCCGGCGCACGTGTTCTCGATGCCCTGCCCGCACCAGGTGCCCATCAACGCCGCCATCCGCTCGCGCACCAAAAAGCCCACCCTCAAAGCCGAATAACCTACCACTCCGCCCCCGCTGACTGGGGGTGGTCATGAAAATCATGAACACCGCCCGCACCCAAGAAAGAATGCCTTATGCCTGAATACAGCGAAGAAATCCTCGATTCCAACAGCATCAGCTCTACCGATAAAGCCGGTCGCCCTATTCCGGTGACCATCCCCATCGCACTGGCCCCCGGCATCAAGGTGGTGTACACCACGCGACTGGGCGGCCTGAGCGCCGGCGATTACGGCAACCTGAACCTCGGCGGCAAGTCCGGCGACGAACCTGAGGCCGTGCTGTCGAACCGCATCGCACTCGCCGAAGCGGTGCGAGCCCGCCTATCGCTGGTCTCCCAAGTACATTCCGGCGTGGCTGTGGACGTGGACGACTCGTTCGTCATCAACACCCCCTTCGGCTTCGACGTGTCCGGCACACATGGTGAGACTGACACTCCGCACGTCATCGAGGCGGACGGCCAGGTCACCGCACAATCCGGCATCGCCCTAGGCATGTTCGCGGCCGACTGTCTGCCGGTGCTGCTGGGCGACCCGGTCACCGGTATCATCGGTGCGGCCCACTGCGGCCGTCGTGGTCTGGAGCGCGGCGTGATCGGCACCACGGTGGACCTGATGAAGAGCAAGGGTGCCGACCCGGCGAACATCGTGGCCACACTCGGCCCGCGCATCTGCGGCGACTGCTATGAAGTGGGCGACGAGATCGCCGACCAGTTCATCAAGCGCTTCCCGCTGACCAAGACGAAGACCCGTTTCGGCGGTGCCGGCATCGACATCGCCGAAGCCGCGATGATCGACCTCGCTTTCGCCGGTGTACATCAGGTGGTCGATTCGATGCCGCGCGTGCACGCCGCCACCCAGTACCTTGAGGAAGACCCGGAACTCGCCGAACTGTGCCGTACGGATGGCGAAGGCCCGGCCGAGCTCGCGGAGCGCATCGACAACATCAGCCACAGCATGTGCACGCTCGAAAACCCACTGTGGTACTCGCACCGCCGCGCCGCGCTCGCCAACAAAACACACGAAGGCCGCCTCCTCGCCCTCATCGTGCGTGACTAAACGGAGAATGCGAGCACATTCCGTGGAGAAGATGTGATGCAGTTCACGGACGGCCAGCCCTCACCCTACGGTGGTGCCTATGACTGAGAGAGATTTCGATACCCCCGTCGAGACGCCTACCGTCCAGCCGGCCCCCGCTCAGGGCGCCAAACCGGCGCAAACCGTGCCGGTGGTGGCCGTGGTGCTGGCCGCCGGCTTCGGTACGCGCTTCGACCCCGATAATCCCAAGCAGCTTGTCTCCGTGGGCGGCAAGCCCATCGTGTGCTGGAGCATTGATGCCTTTGAACATTGCGACCGCGTCAGCGACATCGTGGTGGTGGTCAATCCCAAGGTGCGCGGTGAAGTGGAAACGTTGGTTGGCGAGATGGGCTACACCAAGGTCCGCGTCATCATTGACGGCGGTGACGAGCGTGTGGACAGTACCGCCGCCGCGCTCGACATGCTGGCTACGGCTGGCATTCCGGACGATGCCAAGATTCTGATCCATGACGCCGTCCGTCCGTTCGTGGAACAGTCCGCCATCGACGGTTCGATTGATGCGCTCGACCAGTTCACGGCCGCGACCGTGGCCTACGCCTCAACCGACACCGTGCTGTTGACCGAGGATCTGGGCGATTTGAAAGTGGTCAAGTCGGTGCCGGACCGCCCGAACACCTTCCGCGCGCAGACCCCGCAATCCTTCCGCTTCGCGACGATTCGTCACGCTTACGATTTGGCTGCCGCCGACCCGGACTTCCATCCCACCGACGACACGCGCGTAGTGGTCGATTATCTGCCTGATGAACCCGTCGCCATTGTCTCCGGTGCGGAAACCAACCTGAAGATCACCACGCTGGAAGATATTCCCACAGCTGAGCGTATCGCCGAGGAGATTCTCGGTCGTGATCCCAAGGAAGAGGCCCGCGCCCGCATGCACGCCCTGCTGGCCCAAGCGGCCGGCCAGATGCATCGCTAGACTGGCATTATGCGTGAACTCAATGTTGTGATCTCCGGCTTCGACCACTATGACGGCGTGGAGGTCAATCCCGCCGTCGAAGTGCCCAAGGCCATCGCCGAGCAGGGACTGGGCGTCTCCTCTGCTCCGGACGATCCGTTGGAGCAGGTCGCCGTCACCGTTCATGCCGTCAGCATCCCGGTGAGCTTCGCCAAAGCCTGGCCCACGCTGAAAGAGACGATTGAGGCCACCAAGCCCAATATCGTCATCGCCACCGGGCTCAAGCACGCAGCCCGAGGCGTGATGCTTGAACGATGCGCCACCAACCTGATGGACGCGATCAAGCCAGACGCGGACAACGTGATCCCACGCCGCGAACCCATCGACCCCAATGGCCCGGCCGCCTATTGGACCCGCCTGCCGTTGCGCTCGATCCTGAATGATTTCACGGACGATTCGATTCCGGCCACCTTGAGTTCGGACGCAGGTACGTTCGTATGTAATTCGCTGTTCTACAACTTGCTCAACTGGACCGCCACCCAGGAGCGGGTGCTGGGCGGATTCGTCAGCTTCCCTCCGGTCGTTCCGGCGCATTCCAGCCAGCATGGTCTACCACTCGACCAGCAGATCGCCGCTGGCCGTGATGTGGTGCGCGAAGCCGTGCGCTACTATCTCAAGCCCTCCAGCTCCGACATCCTCATCGCCTAGCACGCTGTGCGCCACGCCGGAATAGAACATGGTTCGCACGCATTGTAACGATTGCGCGTCGCTCAACGCTCAGCGCCAGTGCGATGCGCTAGAGTGCTGCAAGGATGTGCCAAGAGCTTTATGCGTGTGCGAAAGGAATAAACAGCGATGGTGGATCGTTTCCCGGTGGTGCTGCGAGGATATGACAAGGAGAAGGTTGATGCTGCCTTCGACGCTACTCAGGAGAGTATGAAGCGTGCGCAGCAGACGTTGGCCAGCATGCGTGAGCAGATTGCGGCGGATGACGACCGTATTCTGCAACTGCAGGCCCAACTTCAGGAAGAGAAGAACAAGAAGCCGGAAGGCAACAGCTTCGCTTCCTTGGGAGCGAACGCCCAGCAGATGCTTGCCTCCGCCGAACAGACGAGTACCGAACTGCTGGAACGCGCCAAGCAGGACGCGTCCTCCATCCGTACCACGGCTCAGGCTCAGGCCGAAACACTGATCAACAACGCCAAGCTGGATGCCCAGCATATTGTTGACGACGCCAATGCCAAGGCCGCCTCGATTCTGACGAACGCCAGCAATCAGGCCGAATCAGTGACCACCTCCGCTAACGAGGATGCCGCACAACTGCGCTCCGAAACTGCCAAGACCATCACCGAACAGCGTCAGACCGTCGAGCTTGAGCTCAGCAACGCGCGCGAAGAGCACACCAAGAAGATGGCTTCCGAACGCTCCACTCAAGAGCGCGAAATCGCCGACATGAAGGCGGAGGCGACCCAGCAGGTTGCCGCAATGCGCAAAAGCGCCAATGAGGAGATCACCAAGCTTAAGTCTGATTCCAACGATCAGATTGAGGCGGCGCTCGCCGAGGCCAACAAGAAGCTCGCCGACGTGCGCGAGCAAGTGTCCAAGATGATGACCGAAGCCCAGCGCAAGGCCAGCGAAATCATTGATGCGGCCAAAACCAAGGGTCAGGAAATCACTGATGAGGCCGAGGTCAAGCGCACCAGCACGATGAGCCAGGTCAACGCCGAGGTCGAGCAGATCCGTCACGACATCGCCGCTCAGCAGGATGAGGCCACGAAGAAGGTCAACGAACTGCTGCAGCACCTCGAAGAGCGTCGTGTGGCGGCCAAGCGGGAAGCCGATGAGTTGGTCGGTCAGGCCAAGAACACTCGCGACCAAGCCGATTCGTATGCCGCGTCCAAGCGCGAGGAGGCGGACATCCAGGCCGCCGCAATCGTACATAAGGCGGGCGAGGAAGCCGATGCGCAGATCGAGGAGCGTCGCGCCGCCGCCCAAAGCGAGCTTGACGGTCTGTCCAAGCGCATCGCCGATCTGCAGGAACGCGAGTCCGTCATCACCCAGCGTGTTTCGGAACTGCGTTCTATGTTCTCGCAGGCGTTCTCCGGATTCGCTTTCGGCGGTAATGCGGCGGCCTCTGGCCAGGATCAGGAAGCCGCTGCCGTGGCGGCATTGCCGGTGGTTGCGCCCGTCCCGGAAGTCAAGCCTGTACACAACGAGGCCGATGACCAGCCGGGTGAGTTGAGTGGAAACGAGTCGGCTGCCGACGATCACAATGAGACAGATGCGGCACCGGCTGATTCGGCTGATTCGGCTGATTCGGCTGATTCGGCTGCGCAGAATGAGCAGTCCGAATCGTCTGAGCCGTCCGAGCACCAGACACAGGGCGAACCGGAGGCCCCGACTCAGGAGAATCCGGCCGTATCTGAGCAGAACGGCGAATGACAGGCCTTCGATTAGACTACTAGCGGTAAGAATTACGGCACCTGCGCTTTCGAGCCAGGTGCCGTATTCGTTTGAATCTGCGCCACAAGCGCACCATCACAGAAGGAGTATGACATGAGTGAATTGACGCCTCTGACCGGTGAAGCGTTGAATACCCTGCGCGGCGATTTCGCACAGAGCGGCACCAACCGTCTGGCCATGAACGCGGTGACCGCCGCCGGCATCGACAAGGTGGCTCGCAATTATGACCGCGCTCGTCTGATGCAGCGTCGTTTCTCCACCATCGTTGACAATGGCGAAGCCACCCATCAGGATCGCTCCGGCCGCTGCTGGCTGTTCAGCTCCCTGAACGTGGCCCGTTTCGTGGCCAAGAAGAACATGAACTTGAAGGAGTTCGAGTTCTCCCAGAACTACGCGATGTACTACGACAAGCTGGAGCGCGTCAACTACTTCCTTAAGGATGTGGCCGCTCTGGTGGCTGCCGGAGAGCCTTCCGACTCCCGCCTGATGCAGCACCTGCTCGCCGACGTGATGGGCGATGGCGGCCAGTGGACCATGGCCATGAACGTGTACAAGAAGTACGGCGCTGTGCCCAAGGACCTGTTCCCGGAGACCGAATCCTCCAAGAACACCGGTGAAATGAACATCCAGCTGCGCCACATGCTGCACACCGCCGTGGCGCACATGTACGCCGCTGACGGCGATGCCTCCAAGGTCGAGGCGATTATTGCCGACGCCACTGCTGCCGGCCACCGTATTCTGACCATCCACCTGGGCGAGCCGCCGGTTTCCTTCGACTGGGAATGGACCGACAAGGATGGCGAATTCCACCGCGACGGCGAGATTACGCCGGTTGAGTTCTGGAAGAAGTACGTGGGTCCGGCTGATCTTGAGGACTACGTGTGCCTGGTGGACGATCCGCGCACCGAGCACGCCAAGGGCAAGAAGATCGGCATCGAGCACCTCGGCAATGTGGCTGGCGGCGACGCCACCGAGTACCTCAACGTGCCAAACCAGTTCATGAAGGACTGCGTCAAGCAGATTCTCGTTGAGCAGGGCATTCCGGTATGGTTCGGTGCCGACTGCCACCCGTTCATGGACCGTGAGAACGGCGCTTGGGCCACCGACCTGTTCGAGTACGGCCGCGTGTACGACGTGGACTTCGATTTGGACAAGGAAGCCCGCGTGCGCTTCGGCGACTCCGCCATGAACCACGCCATGGCTTTCGCCGGCGTTGACGTGGCCGACGACGGCACCACCCGCCGCTGGCGCGTGGAGAACTCTTGGGGCGCCAAGATCGCCGACAAGGGCTACTTCACCATGTCCGACGACTGGTTCACCGAATACGTCTACGAGGTAGCCGTCCCGAAGGCCCTGTTGCCCGAGGAATACCAGAAGGCCCTCGAAGAGCCAGCCACCATGCTCCCCGCATGGGATCCGATGGGCGCTTTGGCCTGACTTCGTCAGCCTCCCGGAATCGGCCTGACGGCCAATGCTGTGTTTTCTCGCAGCCTGTCGGCTGCTAGGGTCTCTCCCTCTGTCAGCGCGAAGCCGCTGACAGAGGGAGAGACCGCGGTCGCAGGCCGCACAACAACACAGCATCGCCGCAGGCGAGTCCACACAGGCGAGTCCACCCAAAGTCCATAACTGCCGGCCCAACAAGCAGTCCCCGTAACAAACTGCTATAGTTGGGCTTTTGCGTCTATGGCGACATACCGACAGTACGTATACAAGGAAAGGAGTCGAGCAATGGCAGCACTACGTGGTCCGGATAGTTCCGAGGATGAACGTCGTTTGGGGGAGCAGGCCGTCTTTCCTGAGACCGTCGATGTCAACATTCGTCAGCTTGACCCCATTCCCGCGCCGCGTGCTTTCCTCAGGGAGCAGCCGCTCACCGATGAGATGAGCGAGCTCGTGCTCCACTCGCGGCAGGAAATCCGCGATGTGCTCAACGGCCGCGACGACCGACTGCTCGTCATCGTGGGCCCCTGCTCAATCCACGACCCGAAGGCCGCGCACGAGTACGCAGAAAAGCTGGCTGCCGTCAAGCGCGAGTTGGAAGACCGACTCGTGATCGTGATGCGCGTGTACTTCGAGAAGCCGCGCACCACCATCGGCTGGAAAGGCCTCATCAACGACCCCGATCTGGACGGTCGCTTCAATATTCGTAAGGGCATGTGGCTGGCCCGCAAGGTGCTCACCGACGTGCTGAGCCTCGGCCTGCCCGCCGCCACCGAATGGCTTGACCCCATCACCCCGCAGTACATCTGCGACGCGATCAGCTGGGGTGCCATCGGCGCGCGTAACACCGAATCCCAAGTCCACCGCGAACTGGCCAGTGGCCTGTCCATGCCGGTGGGCTTCAAGAACTCCACCGACGGCTCCATCAAGGCCGCCGCCGATTCCTGTTTCGCGGCCGGCTTCGAGCATCACTTCCTGTCCATTAACTTGGACGGTCGCGTGATTTCCGCCGAAACCAAAGGCAACCCGGATTGCCATCTGGTTCTGCGCGGCTCCAGCCACGGCCCGAACTACGATGCCGAATCCGTGCGTCAAGCTCTGGAAGACCTCAAGGTTTCCAAAGCGTCCGGCCCGAGCCAGCATGGCCTCGTCATCGATGCCGCCCACGGCAACTGCGGCAAAGACGAAAACCGCGAAGCCGAAGTCATCGAAGAGATCGCTGAGCGCCTGGCGCACGGCGAACAAGGCATCACCGGCGTAATGATGGAAAGCTTCTTGGTCGGCGGTCACCAAAAGCCGGCCCCGCTCGACCAGTTGGTCTACGGTCAGTCCGTCACCGACTCTTGCGTGCCGTGGGAACGCACCAACGAACTGCTGCACACCCTAGCCGACGCCGTCACCGCTCGCCGCTCGGCTAAATAGCTTTGTCTTTGTAAAAATGCTCACTGAGACCCACTCAGTGAGCATTTTTTGCCAATAACGGTGGTCATGTCAGTTTGTTCCCGTGACACCTTATCCTTGGGAAGGATACTGACCCAAGGAGAGATGTTATGCAGCAGCAGGAGGAAGCAGCACATTCGCTGCATCCGTTGCAAGTCGGTCCGCAGCCGTTGAACACCCCAGAAGAGCTTCGCGCCATTCGTCAGGCGATGGGGGAGGGGAAGAACCCGCTCGTTGCCACTGATGTGCCGCGTTGGGAAGATCAGGTGGGTGTCAGTCGCATCATCAACCGCCGCGTATTGGAGTTGGAGCCGCTGCCCACGCCCGCGCAAGTGCTCGCTGAACTCCCGCTGACTGATCAGGCTCAGGAAATCGTCGCCTACTCGCGTGATGAGATTCGCGCGTGCCTGTACGGCCAAGACGACAGGCTGTTGGTCATCGTCGGCCCCTGTTCGGTTCATGACCCGAAGGCCGCGCTGGACTACGCGCGCCGATTGGCCAAGCTGAAAGATGAGCTCGGTGAACAGCTGCTCATCGTCATGCGCGTGTACTTCGAGAAGCCGCGCACTACCATTGGCTGGAAGGGCCTGATCAACGACCCGGATATTGATGGCAGCCACAATATTCGCAAGGGCCTGTTGCTTGCTCGCAAAACCTTGCTTGGTGTGCTGAAGGAAGGATTGGCGGCCGCCACGGAATTTCTGGAGCCCACCAGCCCGCAGTTCATCTCGGACGCGGTGAGTTGGGGCGCCATTGGTGCGCGCAACACGGAAAGCCAGATCCACCGCCAATTGGCCAGCGGGCTTTCCATGCCGGTCGGCTTTAAGAATGCCACTGACGGCTCGGTGAAGGCAGCGGTCAACGGTTGCTTCGCCGCTGCTCAGCAGCACACGTTCTTCGGCATTGACCATCTGGGGCGTGCCTGCGCAGTCGAGACCCTTGGCAACCCGGACTGCCATGTGGTGTTGCGCGGCTCGATTCACGGCCCGAACTACGATGCCGAATCCGTGGCCAAAGCCATGGAAGACGTACGCGCCGAAATGCCCGCCGAATCCGCAGCCTCGCATGGTCTGATTGTTGATTGCTCGCACGGTAACTCCGGCAAGGACGAACATCGTCAGGCCGAAGTCGTGCGCAATATTGCCAGCAGAATTGCAGCTGGCGAACAGGGTATTACCGGCATCATGATGGAAAGCTTTATTGAAGGAGGCAATCAGAAGGCCGCGCCGCTTGATCAGCTGGTCTATGGCAAGTCGATTACTGACAAGTGCATCAGCTGGGAAGAAACCGAGGCCTTGCTGCGCGAGCTTGCGGAAGCCGTGGCCACACGGCGTTGGCACTGAGTTGCGTCATCGGCTCTCTCGCGGGAGCAATGCAACGAAACGTCTCTACCCCTCAGCCTGCCATTCGGCGGCCACCTCCCCTGACAAGGGGAGCCGAAAGTGTTGTGAAAGGAACTTACGTATGGGTATGAAAACTGTAGCTATTATTGGCGCATTGGATGAGGAAGTGGCGCTGATCGCCAAATCGCTCACGCATGTGACGCACACCGCCAAGGGCAGCCTTGACATCGTGTCCGGCACGGTCGACTCCTTCGGTTCTGACGTCATCAAGGTTGCCGCAACGGTAGGCGGCATGGGACTGGTCAATGCGGCCGCCACCACGCAGCTGCTGATTGACGAGATTGCCCCGGACGCCGTGATTTTCAGCGGCATCGCCGGCAACCTCAACACCCACCTGCACATCAACGACGTGGTGCTCGGCGGCACCCTGCGCTACCTCGACACTGACATGCGGCTCGTAGGCCAGTGGAAGCCCGGCACTGCGGACGCTCCGGTGGAGGAATTCCACTCTGATGACCGTCTGCTGGAAGTCGCCGACGAGGCGCTTGCCAATGCGGGCATTACCCACATCACCGGCATCATCGCCTCCGGCAACTACTTCGTGGACACGCCCCAAAAGGTCGAGGAGGTCATCCGACTCACCGGGGCTGACGCCGTGGAGATGGAAGGCGCCGCCGTGGCACAGGTCGCCGCCCGCAATAACGTGCCGGCACTGGTGATTCGTGCCCTTTCCGACAACGCCGACACCGATTACGAGGTATTCAAGGAGTTCGACATCTCCGAATACGCCGATACCGCCGCCCGTCTGGCTGTCGACATCGTCAAGCGCCTGTAACTGGTCACCTCCAAGTTCGGCGTTGCCGGTGTGGGCTGGTACATGGCCATCATGACTGCCCTCGCTCTGCTCGCTCTGTTCCTGATCAAGGAAAGCAAGGACAAGGACTACGAGCTGTAAATAGAGCTCCCCATATTATGCTCCCGCCAGCGGGAGCATTTTGTTATGTCGTCCCGCCAAAAATGAACAATAGACGAACTTACGTAGTTTAGGCATCTCACTACGCCTCGCACGTTTTACTCTGGAAATCATGGATATCTGGCAGATCGTCGTGATTGTGGTGCTCGCCGCGCTGATACTGGTGTGGGTTGCCGTCATCGCCTACAACAAAGGCCGCGTTTCAGGCCGGCTCGCCGCCGAACAGGACCTGTCCGGCGACGAGGATACGCATTCTCTATTCGGTGATGATGCGCCCGTGCGCCCCACCGAGCGTCGCCTGATTGAAGTCCTGCCCGAAGCCCTGATCGTCACCGACCGCAACGGTCTGGTCCAATATTCAAGCCCCGGCTCAGTGCCATTCGGCCTGGTCTCCGGCGACCGACTCAACTCGCGTGAAGTCGAGGACATCCTCACTCAGGCCGCCGCCGACGGTGGCATGCGTGAGCGTGAGGTTCAGCTGCCGGTCAATCGCAATTCCTATCCGTCCTCTAATGGCCGAGGACTGGAGGCCGGCCAGTCACGCCCGTCCAACACGCTGTATTTGCGTGTGCGCATTGGCGATATCGGCGATGACCTGTACGCCATCTTCATCAACGACATGTCCGAGCAGCGCCGTTTCGAGGCCGTCCGCCGTGACTTTGTGACCAACGTTTCGCACGAACTCAAGACTCCGGCCGGTGCCATCGCGCTACTGGCCGAAACCGTGACCGACGCCGCCGATGATCCGGACGCCGTACGGTATTTTTCCGGCCGTATCTCCAAGGAATCCGCGCGCCTGACCGAACTGGTGCATCATCTTATCGACTTGCAGAAAGCCCAAAGCCCGCAAAGCGTGATCGATGCGCGGCGCATTTCCGCGCTGGATGTGGCACGCGCCGCCATCGCCGCCAATCAGATCCAAGCCGACTCCCGCCATGTGGATATCCGACTGAGTGTCAACGGACAGTCAGTACCCACGAAGGTCGAGGAGCCGGCCGATGGCGAAGGTTCCTTGGAAGAATCAGGCAGCCCAGCCACGAACGGTCCGATGATCAAGGCCGACAAAGAGGCCATGCAAACCGCCGTCAAGAACCTCGTAGAGAACGCCATCCATTACTCGCCCGAACACACCACTGTGGCGGTCGGCGTGGGGGAGCGCGATGGCAAAGTCACCATTCGCGTGGTCGATCAGGGCATCGGCATCCCCGCCAAATCGCTGGACCGCATTTTCGAGCGATTCTACCGGGTCGACCCGGCCCGTTCGCGCGAGACCGGCGGTTCGGGACTCGGCTTGGCCATCACCAAGCACTGCGTGCAGGAGAACGGCGGTCGGATTTCGGTCTGGTCGCGTACGGGGGAGGGGTCGACGTTCACCATCGAGCTGCCGGCCGCCCCGGATGAGGATGACGACGAGGCCCGGTCGGACGAGTCGACACAAGCGTAGGGCCTTGGTTGGTGCCCGACATGGTGCCATTCCATTGCCACACAATCACACAGTGGGCGAGGTGCGCACACCGCGCGTAGCCCAATTACGCAATTACGTACTTTCGGGAAACAGCAGGCTAACGGAGAACAAATGGTTACGATAATGTCGGAAAACTTTGCGCCTATGCGCACGGGAACATACCCAAGAAAGGCTACTATGACACGCATTCTTATCGTCGAAGACGAGGAATCCTATCGCGAGCCGCTGGTATACCAGCTCACACGCGAGGGGTACGACGTGTCCGCCGCCGCCACTGGCGAGGAAGGTCTGGAACTGTTCACCAAGGGCGGCATCGATTTGGTGCTGCTTGATTTGATGCTGCCGGGCATTGACGGCACTGCACTGTGCCGCCGCATTCGTGAGCAGAGCCGTGTGCCGATTATTATGCTCACCGCCAAGAGCGCCGAAATCGATAAGGTCGTTGGCCTTGAGATTGGTGCGGACGATTATGTGACCAAGCCGTACTCTTTCCGTGAGCTGCTGGCACGTATTCGTGCCGTGATGCGTCGCAATCAGGCCACTGCCCAGGCTTCCGGCACTGTGGATGACGATATTCCGCTGGTGTGTGGCGATATCGCCATGCAGGTTGGCCAGCATCAGGTCACCGTACGCGGCGAAACCGTGTTCTTCCCGCTCAAGGAATTCGAACTGCTCGAATACCTCATGCAGAACAAGGGCCGTGTGATGACGCGTCACCAGCTGATCGACCGCATCTGGGGTTCGGATTATGTGGGCGACACCAAGACGCTCGACGTGCATGTCAAGCGCGTGCGCTCCAAGATCGAGGAAGATCCGGCGCACCCCAAGTATCTGACTACCGTGCGCGGTCTCGGATACAAGATCGATACTCCCGCGGAGTAAATGGAAGGCGGCCTTCGGGTCGCCTTTTTTTGTTGTGGATTGTGGGCTCGCTGTGGACTCGCCGCAGGCGAGCCCGCTCCAAAAACTACGTAGCCTCAACGTAGCCCACAAACATCCAAGTGTTCATCTTCTGTTTACTGATTTCGGTTTTGGGCCCTTGAAACCACCAATACGCTTGTAGTTGTCATGAATTGACCGGGCAGCGCTGAGCCGCCCGCGAATAGTTGATAGAGGGATTAAGTAATAATCATGCAGAAGAACATCCTCGTTCGCTCCATTGCCGCTCTGTCCGGCATTGTGATGCTCGCTTCCGTGGCCGCCTGCGGCGATAACACCGCCACCACGACCGACAACAGCTCCTCCTCCGATTCCACTTCCAAGTCCACCCCGATCTCCGGCAACTTCTCGGGCGCCGGCGCCTCCTCTCAGCAGGCCGCTGTTGAAGCTTGGATCGCCGGCTTCCAGGGCACCAACCCTGAGGCCAAGATCGCCTACAACCCGTCCGGTTCCGGCGCTGGCGTGCAGACCTTCCTGACCGGTGCCACCGCTTGGGCCGGCTCCGACAAGGCCCTTGCCGATGACGAAGTTGAGCAGTCCAAGTCCGTGTGCACTGAAGGCACCGCCTTCGATGTCCCGGTCTACATCTCCCCGATCGCCGTGGTCTTCAACCTCAAGGGCGTTTCCGATGCCGGCAAGCACATCAACATGGACGCTGCCACCATCGCCAAGATCTTCGACGGCAAGATCACCAAGTGGAACGATCCGGCCATCGCCGATCAGAACAAGGACCTGAAGCTGCCCGACACCGCCATCACCGTGGTGCACCGCTCCGATAAGTCCGGCACCACCCAGAACTTCGTCTCCTACTTCAAGGACGTCACCCCTGACAACTGGACCTACGACCTCTCCGAGAACTGGCCGAACGAGGTTGGCCAGGGTGCCAAGGGCACTTCCGGCGTGATCTCCACCGTCAAGCAGGCCGACGGCACCATCGGCTACGCTGACTTCTCCCAGGTCGGCGACCTGGGCACCGTGGCCATCAAGGTCGGCGACAAGTACAACGAGATTTCCGCCGAGGCCGGCTCCAAGGTCATCGAGGACTCCAAGCAGGACGACACCGTTAAGGGTGACAACCGCATCGTCATCAAGATCAACCACGCCACCGAGGCCGAGGGTTCCTACCCGATCGTCCTGGTCTCCTACGACATCGTCTGCCCGGCCTACAAGGACACCAAGCAGGCTGAGTTCGCCAAGGCTTGGCTGACCTACGTGACCTCCGACGAGGGCCAGAAGGCCGCTCAGGATGCCGCCGGCACCGCTCCGCTGCCCTCCTCCCTGAAGTCCGAGATCACCAAGTCCATCGAGGCCATCAAGACCAAGTGATGACGTCGGCCCGCAAGGGTCGTGTGGACTGGACCTGACAACTGAACGATAGACTGTAGTAGTAAGAGCAGTCGCCGCCAACTTTAAGCCGCAGTCGTAAACCATACGGCTGCGGCTTAAAGCGGGTCAGGACCCGAACGGTTTGGCAACGTCACAGACGAAAACCGCACCACTTGAATACTTGATAACCACCCTATATAAGGAGAATCCGTGAGTTCGCAAGACAAAACGGCTGTGCAGCCAGTTGGTGGCAAGACCGCCGACAAGGTGTTTCGCGGTGTGGCATACGCCTGCGGCATCCTGATCCTGGTTGTACTTGCCGCTGTGTTCCTGTTCCTGTTCTTCCGCGCCTGGCCACTCATCGGTGGCGATCAGGCCGCCAACAGCCAGACCGTGTCCAGCTTTACCGGCGGCAAGGCCAGCAGCTTCTGGGGCTACGTGCTCCCGCTGTTGTTCGGTACTGTGCTCATGTCTTTGCTGGCACTGCTGATTGCCTTCTTCGTGTCCATCGGCATTGCGCTGTTCATTTCGCATTATGCACCTAAGAAGCTCGCCACCGCGCTGAGCTATGTGGTCGATTTGCTGGCTGCCATCCCGTCCGTTATCTACGGTTTGTGGGGCGGCCTGATTCTGGTGCCGGCCATCTACCCGTTCTGGAACTGGGTTGCCAACCACCTGGGCTTCATTCCACTGTTCGAGGGCCCGGCCGCCAACCCGCCGCGCACCGTCGCCACCGTGGCTGTGGTGCTCGCCGTTATGATTTTGCCGATTATCACCTCCATGTCCCGCGATATCTTCATGCAGACCCCACGCCTGCACGAAGAGGCCGCGCTGGCGCTCGGCGCCACCAAGTGGGAGATGATTCGTCTGGCCGTGCTGCCCTTCGGCAAGTCCGGTATCGTGTCCGCCTCCATGCTGGCTCTCGGCCGCGCGCTTGGTGAGACGATGGCCGTGTTGATGATCCTGTCCCCGGGCCTCAACTACTCCATCAAGCTGCTGCAGGCCTCGCAGAACCAGACCATCGCCGCGAATATTGCCGCACAGTACCCTGAAGCCAACGATCTGGGCGTCTCCACGCTGATCGGAACTGGTCTGATTCTGTTCCTGATCACGTTCGTGGTCAACTTCATCGCCCGTAAGCTTACCGAGAAAGCGACTGCGTGATGACTGCTGCTGAGAACACTGAAAAGACTCCGATGGACGGCGCGCCCGAAATCGACTTCGATCGTTTCCGCCCGACCCGTTCCGCCATCCAGCGCCGTAATATCATGGACCACTTCATGTGGGTCCTGATCGCGGTGGCGTTTGTGATCGCCTGCATCCCGCTGATCTCCCTGCTGTGGACCACTATCGTCAACGGCATCAAGCGCCTGAACCTGAACTTCCTGAGCTACAACATGACCGGTGTGGTCGGTGGTAACCAGACCCCGTCCGGTGGTTACGGCGGTGTGCTGCACGCCATCATCGGTACTCTCGAAATCACCGCTGGCGCTATGGTTATCTCCATTCCGATCGGTTTGATGTGCGCCGTGTACCTGGTCGAATACTCGAACCGCGGCAAGCTCGCCACCACGGTCTCCCTGCTCGTCGACGTGATGAGCGGCATCCCGTCCATCGTGGCCGGCCTGTTCGCCTTCTCGATGTTCACGATTCTGCTGGGCCCCGGTACCATCAACGGTTTCGAAGGCTCCGTGGCTCTCTCCCTGCTGATGTTGCCCACCGTGGTCAAGTCCAGCGAGGAAATGCTCAAGATCGTGCCGAACGATTTGCGTGAGGCTTCCTTGGCTCTGGGCGTTACCAAGCAGCGCACGATTACCAAGATCGTGCTGCGCACCGCTCTGCCGGGCATCGTCTCCGGTGCCATTCTGGCCATCGCCCGCGTGATTGGTGAGACCGCACCGTTGCTGATGACCGCCGGCTACATCTCCAGCACCAACGTGAACCTGTTCTCCGGCCAGATGACCACCCTGCCGGTGTTCGTCTACCAGGAGTACTCGAAGCTCAGCGCGAACTGCCCGCCCAACGCCGACGCCACCTGCGTGACCACGATTCCGATGGAACGTGCGTGGGCTGCGGCTCTCGTGCTGATCGTCATCGTGCTGCTGCTGAACCTCATTGGCCGAATCGTGGCGAAGGTCTTCGCCGTCAAGACCGAACGCTAAGCCAGTCGCTAAGCCTAAGCCTTAAGAACACAAGGAAATATAAGGAAACATCATGGGACAACGTATTGACGTCAACCACGAAAACATCTACTACGGCGACTTTCTGGCCGTGGAAGATGTGAACATCAACATCGAGCCGAACAAGGTCACCTCCTTCATCGGCCCGTCCGGCTGCGGCAAGTCCACCGTGCTGCGCACCTTGGACCGTATGCACGAGATCATCCCTGGCGCTCACGTCGAGGGCGAGGTGCTGCTCGAAGGCAAGAACCTGTACGATAAGGACGTGGATCCGGTGGCCGTGCGCCGCGACGTCGGCATGGTCTTCCAGCGACCGAACCCGTTCCCGACCATGTCCATCCGTGAGAACGTGCTGGCCGGTGTGCGCCTGAACAACCACCACCTGGCCAAGTCCGACGCCGACGATCTGGTCGAGTGGGCTCTGCGCGGTGCCAACCTCTGGGAAGAGGTCAAGGACCGTCTTGACAACCCTGGCATCGGCCTGTCCGGTGGCCAGCAGCAGCGTCTGTGCATCGCCCGCGCTGTGGCCGTCCACCCGCAGGTGCTGCTCATGGATGAGCCCTGCTCCGCTTTGGACCCGATTTCGACCCTGGCTGTCGAGGATCTGATCGACGAGCTCAAGAGCGACTACACCATCGTGATCGTGACCCACAATGACGCCATCTCCCGCATGGCAAACCGCGTTTTGCGCCTTCGCGATGGCATGCTCGTTGAAAACGAGATGAACGCCGCCCCCGTGTCTGCCGCAGAGCTTGTTTGGTAGGCCGTTATGAGTCCCTTGATTAAACGGCTTCCGCGCGAGCTTGTCTACAATATCGGAAAATACCTCGGCATATTCTTGCTCATGGCCGTGAGCATTGCGCTCACTTCGGGATTTCTGCTCGCCGCCCATTCCATTTCGGTCATCATTGACGATATGCCCGAAACCTACGTTATTGAAGACGGTCGCTTCACCACGGCGTTCGAGGCAACCGATGAGCAGCTCGATGCCGTGCGCGATGCTGCGTCCGATTCTGGCGGCATTGAGCTGTACAAGAACTATTCTTTCGATGCGAACTTCGAGAAAACGCAGGGCGATAACGCCCGCAACTGCACGGTGCGCACGTTCGAGCATCGCACGCAGGTCGATTTGGCCGCGTATGCGCAAGGTGGCGAGCCCCAAGCGGCAGATGAGGTCGCCATCGATCGCGTATTCGCGACGAACAACGATGTATCCATGGGCGACACGGTCGCGCTCAATGGCGTTGAGTTCCACGTGGTGGGTATTATGACGCTGGCCGACAACCAGGCTCTTTTCCAGAGCAATTCCGATTTCACGGTGAATACGCTTTCGTTTGGCGTGGCCGAAGTGTCGTCCGAGGGATTCAAGGCACTCGAGAATACGGGTTTTCTGCCGAGCTATACCTATTCATATCGCTTCGCCGACCGCGATCTTTCCGTAGCCGACCGCGTCGATATCGAGAAAGACATGGTGAGCGCGCTTTCTGACGCCCATGCGAACGTGACCGATTTGACCGACGTCGACTCAAACCAAGGCATTGGGTATGCCAAAGACGACGTGTCGGGCGACTCGGCGATGTGGATGACGCTGCTGTATATCATCATCGTGATTATGGCATTCGTGTTTGTCGTGCTCACGTCGGGCATGATTGAAGAAGAAAGCGCGATTATCGGCACGCTTTTGGCGAGTGGCTATCGGCGTCGCGAGCTGGTGGCGCATTATCTCGCGCTGCCGTGCATCGTGGGCATTGCCGCCGCGGCGGTGGGCAATGTGGTGGGCTTTACGCTCATGAGCGAGCCTATGCGCAATTTGTATTATGGGTCATACAGCCTGCCTCCGTATTATGCGACTTGGAGCTGGGGCGTTTTCTTCCAGACCACCGTTGTGCCTGTGGCGGTTTTGGTTCTGGTTACGCTCGTCGGCTTGCTGCGTAAGATGGGTCACACGCCCCTTCAATTCCTTCGCCACGAAACGAGCAAGGGCGGCGTGAAGCGTGGGTTCGCGCTGCCCGAGCGGCTGAGCTTCACCGCGCGATTCCGCTTGCGCGTGTTCCTGCGCAATTTGGGCAACTTCGCCACGCTGTTCGTGGGCATTGGCTTTGCGAGCCTGCTGTTGCTGTTCTCGCTCGCGATTCTTCCCACGATGAGCCACTACGCCGAGAATTTGCACAATACCGTTGTTGCGCAGCACCAGTATTCGCTGAAGGCGCCGTTGGAGCTTGAGGGCACCAGTGATGAGCGCGAAGCGTGGAAAGCCGCCGATACGCTGCAGGGTGTGGAGGGCGCCCGGCTCTCGGCTCTTGAAAACGCTGCCGACGATGCTCAAGAAAAGGCTGATGCCTTGAAGGTGGCGGCGGAATCGCTGCAGGTCGAGCTGACGCTTGAAGCCATGCAAAAGGCACAAGATGCCCAGAACGCTTTCGCGAAGTCGCAAGATGCGCTCAATGGCGAGCTCGATGGCGTTGCCGCCGATTTGGGTGCGACGCACGACGACGTGGTCGATATGATCGACAAGGTGTCCGACCTCAATCTTGACGACGAAAACGTGCATCCGGTGAATACGGTCGACAACGGCGCTGACACAATCGCTCAGGCCGAGAAATTCGCCGTGTATACGCTGCAATACGATCGCGGCGAAGGCAATGGCGAAGAAACGATAGCCGTGTATGGCGTGCAGGAGGGTTCGCGGTATTGGACCGATATGGATCTTGGAAGCGGCAAGGCGGTCTTCGGCGGCGGTTTGGTTGACAAGTTCGGCTTCAAACAGGGCGATGCAATCGATCTGTACGACAAGTACGAAGACAAGACGCATACGCTCACGTTCACGGGCGACGAGGGCACATGGGGCACGAAGTCGACCATGAACATTTATATGAGCCTGGACGATTTCAATGCGATGTTCGGCAACGATGTGGCCTATTTCAATGGATACGTCTCCGATGAGCCACTCACGCTCGATTCCCGCTATGTGGCGAGCGATCTTACGCCTTCCGACATGGATGCCATTGGCGAGCAGTTCACGGGCATGATGGATGACATGATCGGCATGCTCGTGGGCATGTCGGTGTTCATTTTCCTCGTGTTCATGTATTTGCTCACGAAGTCGGTCATCGACCACAGCGCGCGTTCGATTAGCTATATGAAGGTGTTCGGCTATCGCGACAGGGAAGTGAGCAAGCTCTACGTGCGCTCGATTACCTGGTGCGTGGTGATATCGCTCATCGTGTGCCAGCCGCTCATCATCGCATCGCTCACGGCGATATTTAAGGCAATGCTGCTCTCGTACAGCGGCAACATCGAGATTTACGTGCCTCTGGCATGCATTCTTGAGGTCATCGCCACGGGGTTCGCAACCTATCTTGTGGTGGCGCTTCTGCATGTGCGCCATATTAAGAAAGTGCCGCTTGCGCTCGCGTTGAAAAATGCGGAATAGCGAAAGTGTCTGGCGTGTAGGCGCTTTGGGAAGGGTCGCGAGAGCGGCCCTTTCTGCGTTAAAATAGCCGATACCCCAACGGCGGTTTGTGTGCCGGGCAGTGCCTTCCTCAAGAAGGGAGGTGATGCCCTATGACCGATTTATTCACAGAGGTGGCGAACCTCGCGACTGCGCTTGTTGCTCTGGCGACGGCGATAATCGGGCTATCCGCGGCACGTGAGCAGCGCCCAAAGCGTAAAAAGAAAGGCCACCGCCGATAGGGGGTGACCTTCT
>OLQA01000679.1_pt1 | contig 32095 bp, 27 predicted proteins | sample 1673151 | NCBI WGS metagenome assembly OLQA01 (sample SAMEA3136760, study PRJEB25190) | human gut metagenome | biome: human gut; feature: human-associated habitat; material: faeces | place: Austria | collected 2013
CACAGGCAGCGCAGAACAACGTACAGACTCAGCCAAAGATCCGGCCGGCAGCAGGCGGAGATTCCTGGACTTGCAGTTGTGGTGCGGTTTCTACGGGTAAGTTCTGTCCGGAGTGTGGGGCACCGCGTCCGGTGGAGGACAGCTGGACTTGTTCCTGCGGTACAGTGAATAAAGGGAAGTTTTGTACGAACTGTGGAGCGAAGAGGCCGGAGAAGAAGTTGAGGTATCGTTGCAGCAGGTGTGGATGGGAACCGGCTGATCCGGAGAATCCACCGAAGTTCTGCCCGGAGTGCGGGGATCCGTTCGGACCGGAGGATGCTGTATAAATCACAAAATGGAGAAGGTCAGGAGAAATTCACAGGATAACTCCTGCCGGTCGATGGATACAGAAGGATGAATTGAGGTGGATATATGGCGAAGATGCAGGAGTTTAAGTGCCCGTGCTGTGGTGGCTCCATAGAGTTTGACAGTTCTGCACAGAAGATGAAGTGTCCGTTCTGTGATACGGAGTTTGATGTTAAGGCATTATCGGAGCATGCTAAGGCTGTAGAAGAAGAACAGCCGGAGGATATGAACTGGTCGGATGAGGCTGGCAGTGAGTGGCAGGATGGAGAGCGTGAGGGATTACGTACTTATACGTGTAAGTCCTGTGGCGGTGAGATCGTGGGAGATGCCAATACGGCAGCAACGGCCTGCCCGTTTTGCGGAAGTCCGGTGGTAATGACCGGGCAGCTGTCCGGTGCACTGAAGCCGGATTATGTGATCCCGTTTCGGCTTGACAAAAAGGCGGCAAAACAGGGGCTGCAGAATTATATCGCTAAGAAGCGCCTTCTTCCGAAGGTTTTCAGGGACGAAAATCATATCGATGAGATCAAGGGCGTGTATGTTCCGTTTTGGCTGTTTGATTCCGAAGCGGATGCAAAAATTCGTTATCGTGCAACGACCGTGCGCTGCTGGAGCGACAAGGACTACGACTATACGGAAACCGACTATTTTATGGTGCACCGCGCCGGCAGCCTCGCGTTTGAGCATGTCCCGGTCGACGGCTCACAGAAAATGGCGGACGTTCTGATGGAATCGATCGAGCCGTATGATTTTTCCGAAGCGGTTGATTTTGCAACGGCATATCTTGCCGGCTATGTTGCGGACAAATACGATGTGGACGCAGAGCAAAGCATTGAGCGTGCCAACGAGCGCATTAAAAAGTCAACCGAGCAGGCGTTTGCCGCAACAGTAGAGGGCTACTCCACGGTAACACCGGAGAGCAGCTCCGTTGTGCTGCAAAACGGAAAAACAAAGTATGCGCTTTTCCCGGTTTGGCTGCTCAACACTACCTGGAACGGCAAGCAATATACTTTTGCCATGAACGGGCAGACCGGTAAATTTGTCGGCAATCTGCCCGTGGATAAAAAGGCGGCAAGGCTTTGGACGCTCGGGCTCACCGCGGCGATCGGCGCTGTGTGCTACGGGCTGTGCTGGCTTTTGTATCTCGGCGGGATTCTGTAAGGAGGCGACACCATGAAAAAACGAATTTTTGCATTGGCTTTCTCTTTGGTGCTGCTTCTCTTTTGCACAGTGCCCGCTTTTGCCGACACGCCCGATCCCCTTGAAAACGGGGAAGGGGTCAGCGATTCCGACGGGTTTGCACTTGATACCGCGGGCGATATTGTTTGCGCCATGCCAGCCCCGCTTTTGGTGGATGAAGCCTCCCTTTTAAGCACAGACGAGGCAAAGGAAATTTCCGATGCGCTTCACGCTGCACAGGAAAATATGCAATTTACCACGGTGATTGTTACCGTAACCGATCTTGACGGAAAAACACCGACGGAATTCGCCGATGATTTTTATGATGAGAACGGCTATGGCGTCGGTGATAAGCACGACGGTGTGCTGCTTTTGATTCATATGACCGAAAACCGCGGCTGGTATATCTCCACCACGGGTTACGGCATTACCGCTTTCACGGACGCAGGCATTGAATATGCCGGCGAACAAATCAAGCCGTATCTTTCCGACGGAGACTATGCCGAGGCATTTCGGAAATTTATTTCGCTTTCGGAGAATTATGTCACCGAAGCGAGAAACGGTACCCCGTATGATACGGAAAACCTCCCCCGTGCCCCTTTTTCGTTCATTTGGCTTCCGCTCTCTTTGCTTGCGGGCTTTTTGATTGCTTTGATAGTGGTCGGCTCGATGAAAGCCAAGCTGAAAACCGTACAGCGCAAGAGCGCTGCGGACGATTATGTTCGCAAGGACAGCCTTGTTGTCACGCAGAGCCGGGATCTGTTCTTATATCGCACGGTAAACCGAATTGCAAAGCCGAAGGAAACGGAAAGCTCCGACGGCGGCAGCAGCACGCACACCTCATCCTCCGGCACAACGCACGGCGGCGGTGGCGGCAGCTTCTGAGCAAATCAGTAATACGAAAATTCAATAAAGGGGAAACGGCAATGACTGACAACGGCATTCTCTCATCCCTTGATGCAGCATCCGCCGACGCGGCGGATGTCGGCGAAATGACCTTTTCTTTTGACGCATTACCCGACAGCCTCTCGGCACTTACCGCGCTGCCGCAGGCTGCCCTGCGCACTTCGTTTGACGCGGCAGCCTTAACCGTACTTGCGCTGTGCGTTTATACCACCGACGCGCCGACGGGCATTGAAATGCTGAATTGGCTGCGCGGCCCGCGCCCGCTTAACGGCATGGAGCTTTCTTTTCTGCGCGATCGCTTTCGCGGCGGAAAAACCTATTTGCCGTTTTCTTATTTTGCGGGCGCCGTACCGGAAAACCGCTATACGCCGAACCATCCGTTTCTGTTGACGGTTTTCCGCGGGCAGGTTGCGGATGCGGAGCCGGGGTATGCAAGGCTCTATATCCGCAGCGGCGGCGCGGATACGCCGCGGCCTATCCGCCTGCGACGCAAAAAAGACGGCAGATGGCTTTTATGGGAGCATTATCTTCTGACCGATATCCGCCGCCCCGAAGAGGATATTTGGGGTTGAGACCGGAATGAGAAAGGGGCTCCGCTTTTTAGCGGGGCTCCTTTTTACAGTTCCGAATCAATTGACAAAAGCTTGCAAGATGTGTATAATAAACATATCGTTTTGGATAGCGAGGAGTTACGGATGCTGAGAATCGATCGCCCTGTGATTGTTGAGGGAAAATACGACAAGGAACGGCTCGGCCGTGTGATCGATGCGGTGATACTCACAACAGACGGCTTCGGCATATTCAAAAAAGAAGAAAAAAAACAGCTGATTCGGCGGCTTTGTGCCGACCGGGGCGTGATTGTTTTGACCGATCCGGACGGCGCAGGGCTCATAATCCGCAATTTTCTGCGCGGCATTCTGCCTGTCGATTGCGTGACACATTTATATGTTCCCCGCCTCGCGGGAAAAGAGAAGCGCAAACCGGCCCCTTCCAAAGAGGGGGTGCTCGGTGTGGAGGGAATGGACGAAAAAACGCTGGAACAATTGTTTTTACCGTTTGCGGGCGACGCAAAATCCGTGCCGCATACCGAAACGGCAGTTACAAAAGCCCGTTTTTATGCCGACGGCTTTTCCGGCTCTGCCGACAGTGCCGAGCGGCGCAGAGCGCTTTCAAAGCAATGCGCTCTGCCGGATAACCTCAGTGCAAACGCGCTTTTGGAAGCAATCAATTTGCTCGGCGGCATGCCGTTTTACGAGGAAGCGCTACACAAAATCCAAACACCATGAGGATGGCAATGAAGAATCGACTGAAACACCTGCTTGAGAAACATCATATTTTGATTACATATGCACTCTTCGGCCTTTTGACGGTGGCGGTAAACTACGGGGTATTTTGGGGTGTGAATGCGCCGCTTTCCCGCGTTTCCAACCGCTTTATTGCCGAGCATGTCTATTTGCTTGCGCATGTACTTTCCTGGATCGTCAGCGTTTTATTTTCTTACTATGTTACAAAGCGCTTTGTTTTCCGCATCCGCTGCGACGGTATTCATCTGGCGCGCTTTTTCTCTTTTATACTAATCCGTGCGGTAACAGAGCTTGGCGCGCTGCTTGCAATGTATCTGCTCGTCACGGTGCTTTCGCTCAATACCTATGTTATGAAGTTTATCACCGATGTGATTCAGGTGCTGGTCAATTATTTTTTCACCAAAGGCGTTTCTTTCAACGGAATTGATGAAAAATTAAAGGGAAAACGCAATAAAGCCGAAGGGAACTGAATAGCGCGTTATGCAAACAAAACGCTTTTTAAAAAATGATCAGGGCTTCCGCTGTACCGTATGCGGCAGGGAGGTGCTGCCCATGCTCTCCTCCTCGCGGGATCACTGCCCGTTTTGCCTGTGCTCATTGCATGTGGATATCAACCCCGGGGATCGGGCAAACCCCTGCGGCGGCATTCTGCGCCCCGTCAGTGCCGTTCCGGATACGAAAAAAGGCTATATTATCATTTATCGCTGCGAAAAATGCGGTGAGCTGCACCGCAATCGTGCAGCTGTTGATACGCCGCAGCAGCCTGATAATCTGAAAGAACTGATTCGCCTGACCAGTTGCCAGTATCGTGAAGCAAAAGCAAAGAGGTAGGAAATTTTACTATGAAAAAATTGATTTTCGGAACGCTTGGCGTGCTCAGCGCGCTGCTCTTTGTCGGAATTTTGCTTCGTATGGGGCAATCCAACCCGCCCCGTGAATATAAAAAACTGGTTGAGACTGCAGAAATCGGCGCCGCCGCGGCAGCGGACGGCTCTGTGACCGCGGAGCGGCAGATGCTGCGCTCCTATATTACGGAATTCGGTTATTTTCATTGTGATTATATCGATTATGTGAAGCAGTGCTCTCAGGCGCAGATGACTGTTTGGTTTAATCGCAGCACGTTGTATAAAATTCCGCAGGCGCTTGAGCAAAAATATAATAAAGCCTTCCCGCAGCTTCATGGCATGCCGTTTTCCTTTGAGCTGATCGACGAGAGGGGCAACCTTGTCTCGCAGGGGACTGTTTTGCTGCAGCGGCAGCGCGGTCGCTATACCTTTTTGAGGCTCTCTTTTGAAAATCTTGATTTTTCGCAGTTCAGCCAGCTCACGCTGCGCTTTTGCTGTGACAGCCTGCCGCAGGAGGATCGCGCAGTTACCTCCATGCTTGTTTATCATGCCGATATGGATCGTAATAGCAGAACCGTTACCTTTGCAAACTGATTTTTTCTTCTTTAAAGCAAAATGCGCTTCCCCTCACAGAGCAGGGAATCGCATTTCTTTATTTTTTCAGCGCTTGACGCGGGCATTGCCGTTCCAAATGGAGAAAATCTGCTCTTCATCCGCCGGCTGAGCATAATCGGTAAGGAAAGTCGTCGCAAGTGCGCCGCTGCTCCATCCGAACGCAAGGCAGCGCTGCGGATCCCATCCACGGAGAATCCCGTACAAAAGACCGCCGACAAAGCCGTCTCCGCCGCCGATCCGATCAAGCACCTCAATTCTGCGCGCGGGGGCTGTATAGAATTCGTCGCCGTAAAGCATTACGGCACCCCAAAGGTGAGAATTGGCGCTCTCCACCTCGCGCAGCGTTGTTGCAAAGACAGAGGCATTCGGGAAAACCGTGCGCACACGGTCAATCATGCCGCGAAATGCATCGGTTTTTGCTAAGAGGTCCTTGCCGCCCGCCTCCGGTCCATCAATGCCGAGCGCCAGCTGAAAATCTTCTTCATTTCCGACAAGAATATCGGAAAGTGAAGCAATTTCCGTAAATGCCGCGCGCAGCTCTTTCTCGCGATTTACCCAGAATGAAGCGCGATAGTTTAAATCAAAGCTGACAAGGGTGCCGTTTTCCTTTGCCTTGCGCGCAAGCGCGAGGCAGAGCGCGCTTGTTTTTTCGGAAAGCGCCGCGATCAACCCGCTCAGGTGCAGCACCTTTACGCCGTCTTTGACAAAGAGCTGCTCAAGATCAAAATCGTCGGCGGTCATGGTGCGGCCGACCTCGCCGGCACGGTCATTACAAACGCGGGGCCCGCGCACGCCGCTGCCGGAATCGGCAATATTGAATTGGTGGCGATAGCCCCAAGGGCCGCCCTGCGGCACTTCTTTGCCTTCAAAGCTCATTCCGCGGGCGCGGAGATTGGATTTAATAAAGGCGGAAATCGGGCTGTCCTTGACAAATGCCGTTAACACATGTACGGGCAAGCCGAGATAGGAGGCAATGCTCGCCACATTGGTTTCCGCACTGGTTGCCTGCATAAAAAATGTGTCGCTGGAGGCAACGGGTTGACCGTTTGCGGGGCTGATGCGAACCCCCATGCTGGTCGGAACGACCAGGGCATATTTTGCATTTTCTTTCAGCTTCATTGTTTGTTTCCTTTCGCGTTTACGCATTATAGGCGGAGGAGGAGGTATTGCCGCCGTGCCCGGTCCAGTCCGTGTGGAAGAATTCTCCGCGCGGGCGATCAACCCTTTCATAGGTATGTGCGCCGAAATAATCGCGCTGCGCCTGCAAAAGATTTGCGGGCAGGCGGGCGCTGCGATAGCCGTCGTAGTAGGAAAGCGCCGCGCAGAGCGCCGGTGCGGGGATGCCGTTTGTGATCGCAGAGGCGCAAATTCTTCTCCAGCCTTTTTGCCCTTTCTCCAGCTTTTCACGGAAATAGGGGGCAAGCATCAGGTTTTCCAGTGCCGGATCGGCATCGTATGCCTCTTTGATTTTTCCGAGGAATACGGAGCGGATGATGCAGCCGCCGCGCCACATCAGAGCAATGCCGCCCCAGTTGAGGTTCCAGCCGTAGCTGCGGGCAGCAGCGCGCATCAGGGCATACCCTTGGGCATAGGAAACGATTTTTGCGGCAAGCAGTGCGTCTTTGAGATCGTTGACGAATGCAGCGCGATCGCCCTCAAACAGGGGCGTGGGTCCGCTCAAAATTTCGGATGCCTTAACGCGCTCCTCTTTCTGTGCGGACAGGCAGCGGGCAAACACAGCCTCCGCAATCAGCGTCAGCGGAACACCTTCGTCCAGTGCGGAAATTGCCGTCCATTTTCCGGTGCCCTTTTGTCCTGCGGTATCCAAAATTTTTTCAACAAGCGCAGAGCCGTCCGTATCCTTATATGCCAAAATGTCGCGCGTGATCTCAATGAGATAGCTGTCAAGCTCGCCGCGGTTCCATTCGGCAAAAACATCATGCATTTCGTCCGCCGTAAGACCGAGAATATTTTTCAGCAGGGAATAGGTCTCGCAGATCAGCTCCATATCACCGTATTCGATGCCGTTGTGCACCATTTTCACAAAGTGCCCCGCGCCGTTTTCACCGACCCAGTCGCAGCATGGGGTGCCGTCCTCCACTTTGGCGCAAATACTTTGAAAAATCGGCTTCACTGCCGCCCATGCGGCAGGGGAACCGCCCGGCATCATGGAGGGGCCATTCAGTGCGCCCTCTTCACCGCCGGAAACGCCTGTTCCGATATACAGCTTGCCTTTGCTTTCAACATAGGCGCAGCGCCGCATGGTATCCGGAAAATGCGAGTTTCCGCCGTCGATGATAATGTCGCCGTCGTCCAAAAGCGGGAGCAGCTGCTCGATCATATCGTCCACCGGCTTGCCGGCCTTGATCATCATCATGATCTTGCGCGGCTTTTCCAGGGAATCCACGAGCTGCTGCAAAGAATAGCAGCCGACGATGTTTTTGCCCTTGGCGCGCCCGTTTACAAAGCGCTCTACCTTTTCTGTTGTGCGGTTGAATACGGAAACGGTAAAGCCTTTGGATTCCATATTCATAACGAGGTTTTCGCCCATTACGGCAAGCCCGATCAGCCCAAGATCCGATTTTTTCATTTTTTTGTGCTCCTGTCTTTTTAATTTGTATGTGCAGCATCCCAAAGCCCGAGCGCCGGGTTGCCGATATAATAAATTGTCTCACCGTGCACGGTTTGTATTCCGTCCCGCAGCGTTTGCGGAGGATACAGCGCAGCCGCCGCCTCGTAGGGCAGATAGGAAAAGCCGACGCCGCGCACTTCGTCTTCGCTGAGCAGCTTTGTGCAATACGTGACAGAGAAGCGGCTGTCGGACGAGCCATGGATGAGATGCGCGGCGACCGAGAGATTTTGCGCAAGCTCCGGCTCCGTTTTCACCAGGGAAAGAATTTTCTCCCTGCCCACATATCCATAGCGGCGGATCAGGCGATCCACCTCGCCGTCCTCCCCAAAGCGTTCAACTCCGGGGGCAAGGATGATGAGCTGCCCGCCGTCCTTAATTGCCATACGCGTGCGGTAGATTGCTTTGTTTCCGAGCCATGTGCTCTTAAATTCGCGCGGGTCCAGATAAACAACGCATTTTTCAATCGGGTTTTCAAGATGCGTCATATTGCGCGCCTGGCTCTGTGCAACGGCGGCTTCAAACAGCGTGCGGGAATTGCCGAGATACAGCCCGTGCAAATTGGTTACATCGCCCGTATTTGTGGTACAGGTCAGAACATAAAGCAGGGGCAGATCTTTGAGAAAATGCTCCTGCGCATAATCAAAAACGCGCCGCACGGGGGAGAAATCCTTGCCCATGATGCGTTCCAGCCCGTAAAATGCGCCGAGCATGTGGCTTGCATTGATCATGGAAGCGCCGCCGCAGCCGACAAAGATGTTTTTGGAATAATTCGCCATACCGACGACCTCATGCGGCACGACCTGCCCGATGGAAACGATCAGATCATACGTCGGGTCCAAAAGGCGGCGGTTGACCTCAACATCAATTGCGGTATCAACCAAGCCCTCCGAAACCGAAGCGACAAAGTCGGCGGGCACTTCTCCGATTTTTTCGACATCCGTGCGCCAGTTATGCACGATGAGCTTTTCGTAAGGGACGCTGTCCCCGAAAAAGGAATGCGCCTCCTGCCGTGTCATGGCGACATGCGTACCGAGCGCCGGCATGATATCCACCTCGGCACCCACAGAGAGCATTTCGTATAAAATGCGGGTGATCATTCCCGCGCCGGAATACATTCTTGTAAAATCAGGCGGCAAAAGAAGCACTTTTTTGAGTGGCTTTTTCTGCTCAGAAAGCGTTTTTTCAAGCGCCTGTGCAACCTGTTGTTCGCTGATCACTCCGTCTGTTTGCAGAATCATCGAAATCATCCTCCGATCCGAATTATTTTAGCATACCTTTTGAGAGAAGTCAATGAAAAGGGGTGCAAGTTTTCGGTTTTGCCTCATTTCGGCGGGATTTTATGCATATAGTAAAGCGCATACAGTTTTGCATGGGAGGAAAGAAGATGTTTGTATATTCCTTCAGGGCCGCAACGATCAGATTTGTCGTGGTTTTGACAATCGGTATTCTTGCACTGGTGGCGCTTTTGGTGCTTGTTCCGAGCTATGAGCAAACAATGGCGCCGCTGAACGAGGGAAAGGTATCCTACGATAATATCAAAACCAATGAAGACCGCATCGCTTTTGCCAAGCAATTCGGCTGGGAGGTAGGGCAGAGCCCGAAAGAAGAGACGGAGGTAACGGTTCCGCAGGAATTTGACAAGGTATATGAAAGCTACAATGCCATCCAGCAGGCACAGGGGCTGAATTTGGAACGCTATCGCGGAAAAACCGTGATGCGATACACCTATGAGGTCACAAACTACGGCGGATACGAGGGGCCTGTTTATCTGAATCTTTTGCAATACAAGGATAAGATCATTGGCGGGGATATCTGCTCCGCCGCGCTTGACGGCTTTGTACACGGCTTTGAAAAATAAGTTCAGAACCCTTGCGCGGCAAGGTCTTCCGATTCTTCGTACAGCTGTAAAAGCTGTTCCTCCAATGCTTCCTTTTCCGCATTCAGCGTGCAAAGGCGCATATAATCAAACGCTGCGTTTTCATTTGCCTCTTTATCAATCTCGGCAATCCGTTTTTCGATTTTTGCGCATGCCTCATCTACTCTGCGACGGGCATTTTCTCCCTTGCGGCGCTTTGCAACGGTTTCCTTTTGCCGCTCATACGCCTCTTTGCCTTCGCTTTTTTGTTCCGTTTTTGCCGCGGCATCTCCCCGGCTCTGCGTCCTCTTTGCAAGATATGCTTCGTATCCCATGGGATAGTCGGCAAAGGCGGCGCCCCCGAGATCGAAAATGCGGGTTGCAAGCTTTGCGATAAAATAACGGTCATGCGATACGGCAAGGAGCGTGCCAGGAAAGGAAAGCAGCGCCTGCTCCAAAGCCTCGCGCGAGGGAATATCAAGGTGGTTGGTCGGTTCGTCCAAAATGAGGACATTGGCATGCGAAAGAATCATTTTGCAAAGCGTGAGCCTTGCCCGTTCCCCGCCGCTGAGAGATGCGACCTTTTTCTCCATATCATCCGCGAAAAAGAGAAACCGCGCAAGCAGCGCGCGAATCTCTTTTTCGTTTTTTTCTTCATAGCAATCCCACAGCTCGTCAAGGACGGTGTTTTCGTTGCACAACTGTTGCTGCTCCTGGTCATAATAGCCGATTTTTGTACGATAACCGAAGAAGTATTCGCCGCTGTCCTGATGCAGCTTTCCGGCAAGAATTTTGAGCAGAGTCGATTTCCCGCAGCCGTTGGGCCCGAGAATAAAAACGCGGTCATGCCGTTTGACCACGGCGCTCACATCGCAAAACAGCGGTTTTCCCGGATAGCCTTTTTTCAGCTGTTCCATGGTGAGAACATCATTGCCCGTATCCGAGTCGACCGTAAAATCGATTTTAACCGAGGCCGGATCGTCGGCGGGGCGTTCCAGCTTCACCATGCGGTCCAGCATTTTTTGGCGGCTTTCCGCGGCAATGATATTTCTCTCGCGGTTCCAGCGGCGCTGCTGCGCGATATATGCCTCAATTCTTGCAATTTCCTTTTGCTGGTTTTTATAGTGCTTTTCCGCAATTTCGCGGTCTTTTTTCTTTTTTTCGATATAGTCGGTATAATTGCCGCGATAGAGTGTGCCCGTATGGTTTTCGATTTCAAGGATCCGATTGACGACGCGATCAAAAAAATAACGGTCATGCGAAACAACCATCACGGTGCCGGTGTAGGCGCGCAGCTCCGTTTCAAGCCATTGCAGCGTTTCGAAATCAAGATGGTTTGTCGGCTCATCCAGCATCAAAAGCTGCGGCTGCTGCAATAAAAGGCGCACAAGGCAAAGCCGCGTTTTCTGTCCGCCGCTGAGAGCGGTAATCGGCAGGGAGAACATGTCCTCCGGAAAGCCGGCGGCAAGCAGCATTGAGCGGGTGCGGGAGCGAAAAGCGTACCCGCCGATTTGCGCAAAGCGGTCGCATTTTATGGCATATTCCGCCGCAAGCGCTTCATGCTCCTCGGGTGTGAGCAGATCCCGGCGCTCTAACCTATCGTGCAAATCGTTGATCTGCCGCTCCAGCGCAAGCGCGGAAGAAAAAGCGAGAAGCATTTCGTCAAATACGCTGCCGCTTGCCTCAAAGGAGGCATTCTGCGTTAAAATCCCGACAGAGACATTTTTCGAAAGATAAATTGCACCGCTGCTCGGTGTCAAATCGCCGGAAAGAAGACGAAACAGGGTGGATTTTCCGGCGCCGTTGACGCCGACGATTCCGAGGCGGTCCTTTGCTTCAAGCACAAAGCTGATATCGTGAAACAGCGTATATGCGCCGAATTCCACGCCGACTTTATCAAAGCTTACAATACTCAAAAAACATCCCTCACAAATTTTACTGTACCAATGTATTATAACAAAAATGCGCTGCGGTGTCAAACCGGAATGACTATTTTTCATCATTTCGGATATACTACCGAAAAAGCGAAAAACGAGGGATGAAAATGAATTTTGATCCGAAAAGCTACAAGGCATATGCAAAGCTGCACGAAAAGAAATCACCGGTTTTGAAAAATGCCGTCTTTGCATTTCTCATCGGCGGCGCAATCTGTCTTGGCGCGCAGGGGCTGCTTTATTTATATACGGCGCTCGGCGCCTCCGAGGAGGACGCGAAGCTGTGGGTCAGCATCAGCCTGATTTTTTTCTCGGCGCTTTTTACGGGCATCGGTATTTACGATAAAATCGCAAAGGTTGCCGGGGCGGGAACGCTCGTCCCCATCACGGGCTTTGCCAATGCCGTTGCATCTCCGGCGCTGGATACCAAAGCCGAGGGCTTTGTGCTGGGAATCGGCGCAAAAATTTTTACCGTGGCAGGCCCCGTTATTCTATACGGCACGCTGGCTTCGGTGCTTTGCGGTATTTTGTTTTGGGGAATCTCGGTGTGCGGAGGGCAGATCTGATGTATCTTTCATTTTCAAGCGCTCCTGCCGTTTGGGGGTATGCCTCCGTGGTTGGGAGAAAAGAATTCGAAGGGCCGCTCGGGCCTTATTTCGATGCGCATAGCCCGGATGATCTGTTCGGCATGCCGACTTATGAAAAAGCAGAGAGTGAGATGCAGCATACGGCATTTCAGCTGATGCAGAAAAAAGCCGGTGTGCGTGATCGCGATATCGGTGTGGTTTTTGCGGGGGATCTTTTAAATCAATGCACCGGCTCTTCTTACGGGCTGCGAGATTTCGATGTGCCGTATCTCGGGCTTTACGGGGCGTGCTCCACCATGGCGGAGGGCATTTTGCTGGCTGCCTGCATGACGGATCGTAAAATTACAGAAAGCGCCGCCGCAGTATCCTCCTCGCACTTTTGCACGGCGGAGCGCCAATATCGTTTCCCCTTGGAATACGGAGGGCAGCGGCCGCCGACCGCCCAATGGACCGTCAGCGGATGCGGCGCCGTTTTATTGCATGAGGGGAGTGAAAAAATCCGTGTGGCGGACGGTATGGTCGGCAGAGTGCAGGATCTCGGAATTACGGACGCAAACAATATGGGAGCGGCAATGGCGCCGGCAGCGGTGGACACAATGGCGCGCTATTTTTCCTGCAGCGGGTATCCCCCGGAGTCGTTCGATGCCATTTTGACGGGGGATCTCGGCGCGGTCGGGCATGCCATTGTAAAGGAGCAGATGACGCTGCACGGCGCTCCCATCACCGATGCTTACAACGACTGCGGCCTTTTGATCTACAATGCAAAAGCGCAGGATGTGCACAGCGGCGGATCCGGCTGCGGCTGCTCCGCGGCGGTGCTGTGCAGTCTGGTATTTACAAAAATGAATCGCGGAGAATGGAAAAATGTGCTCTTCATCGGAACGGGTGCCTTGATGAACCCTGCGTCGCTTTTGCAGGGGGAGAGCATTCCCGGAATTGCGCATGCAGTGCATTTTTCCGTTTTTTAAGAAAGGAGCTTTGCCGTGACAACGGTATTATTTCTGCTGCGCGTTTTTGCGGTCGGCGGGGCGCTTTGCCTTGCGGCGCAGCTTCTCATTGATTTGACAAAGCTGACCCCGGCGCGTATTTTGGTGCTCTATGTGCTGCTGGGCGTTTTTTTCGGAGCAATCGGTATCTATGAAAAACTGATCACCTTTGCCGGGTGCGGTGCGACAACGCCGCTTTGCGGATTCGGTTATTTGCTTTGCAAAGGAGTGCGCGAGGCGGTGCGGCAGAGGGGGCTGCTCGGCGCATTTACCGGCGGGCTTTCCGGGTGCGCAGGGGGGATTACGGCCGCAATCAGCTTTGGGTATCTTGCCGCGCTGTTTTTCCGCGGAAAATCAAAATAACGGAGCCGCCTCTTCGTTGACACAGACGCAAAACTATGGTAAAATAATGCTGTGATTGCAACGGAAAGGACAGCGCCATGATTCGTTTTATATTCGGAGAAAACGGCAGCGGAAAGACAACGCTTATAACCGATTCGATTCGGCGGGACCTTTCCGATGGAAAAAAAGTTTTGCTGCTTGTGCCGGAACAAAGCGGCGTAGAAACCGAAATGCGCCTTTGCCGCGCGCTTTTGGGTGTGCCGACGGCTTCGCTTGAAATCTTAAATTTTAAACGATTGCCAAATGCCGTTTTCCGCAAATACGGCGGGCTTGCCTACCATTATGTAAACCATGGGGCAAAACGCCTTTTGATGAGCATGACGCTCTCGGCGCTTTGCGGGCAGCTTTCCTATTTTTCCGCATCCGATCCGTTTGAGAAAACCGCGGTGGACAAAGCGCTGCTTGCAATGGAGGAATGCATTCGTCATCAGCTGACGCCGCAGGTGCTGGATGCGGCGGGAAAAGCGCTCTTTGATGAGCCGGAGGAAAAGCGCCTTGCGGACAAGCTGCGGGATCTTTCTCTGATTCGCACGGTATATACGGGGCTGCTCGGCAAGCGTTTTCGCGACCCGAGCGACGACCCCGCTTTTATGAACCGCCTTTTGTGCGACCATGCTTATTTTGCGCAATTTTGCGTATATCTGGACGGATTTTACTCTCTGACACCGGAACAATATGAAACCGTGCGCCATATTTTTGCGCAAAGCCGTGCGGTTACCGTCAGCTTTGCCTGCCCGATGAAGCAGGACCCGGCGGATCTTGTGCGAATCGGGCTTTATCGTCATATCAGGCGCATGCGCGAGCTTTGCAACGGAAAAGAAACGGAATCCATTTCGCTTTCTCCGCCCAAAAAAACAGAGGAATCGTCTTTGCATTATCTTGCGCGCGCCGTATGGTCGTATCAGCCCATTGCCGTGGCTCCGCCCGCGCAGGACGATACTGTCCGCCTTTTTTGCTGTGACAACGCGCTTTCACAGGCGGAGGCGATTGCTGCGGATATCTGTGCCCGTCTGCGCGCAGGGTATCGCTGCCGCGAAATCGCCGTTTTGTGCCGCAATACCGAAGCGCAGAGCGGTATTTTGGACGCCGTTTTTTCCAAATATGAAATTCCGTATTTCTTTTCGCGCGGCACCCGACTTGCGTCAAAGCCGCTGCTTCGTTTTGTTACGGGGCTGTTCACGCTGCATCGCTACGGCATGCGCGACGCCGATGTGATTGATCTGCTCAAAACCGGCTTTACGGATCTGACGGCGGATGAGATTGCGCTTTTTGAAAGCTATCTTGATGTCTGGCGCCTCGGCGGAGATGATTTTTCGCGGGATCGCACCTGGAAAATGCACCCGCTTGGCTACATAGAAAGCTTTACGGAAAAAGACCGCGAAACACTTGCGCGCGTCAACGCGATCAAAAATAGCTTTTTGGCGCAATATGAGCGGTTTTCCGATTTGACGGCGGGCGCGAAAACCGTTTCTGACTATGCACGGGCGCTGTACTTTGCGCTGCTTGATTTCTCGGTTGCACCCAAGCTTGAGCAGCTTGCGCTGAATGAAGCGGCGCTCGGCGACAGTGTGCGCGCGCAGGAAGAGCGGCAGAGCTTTTCGGCGCTGTGCGATGCGCTGGATACCCTGGTGGAGGTCTGCGGCGACAGCGAGGCGGACGACGCGTTGTTTTTGCGGCTGCTTGATTTGGTTTTGGCGGATGTCACTCTCGGCAGAACCCCCGCTCATCTTGATGAGGTGCTCATCGGGGATGCGCAGCTTTTGCGCCCGCAAAATTGCAGGTTAATTTACCTCATTGATGCAAACGAGGGCGTTTTCCCGGCGGCAGTTGAGGATGGCGGCGCATTTACCGATGCGGAAAAGGTAACGCTGGAAACCGTTTGTCATGCCAAATTCGAAAACAGCGAATATCGCATTGCAAACGAGCAATTCTATTTTTGTGACAGCATCTGCGCGGCGAGAGAAGCGCTTGTGATCTCGTATTGCGCAAAGGATATGCTCGGCGGTGCACTGCAGCGCTCAATGACGGTGGAGCGGATCTGCTCGCTTTTGCCGGAGCTTTGCGCCCGTGACCCGCAAAAAACAAACGACCCGCTGGCGCTGCTGGAAGGCCGACGTGCCGGCTTTGAGCTGGCGGTGCTCTATCGAAATACGGCATTCGGAAAGGCACTGCTTTCCTATTATGAAAATTCAGAGGGCTACGGAGAGCTTCTCGGCGCCTGCACAATTCCAATCACAAAAAAACGCATGCAGCTTTCGGCGCGCCTTGCAAACAGGCTTTTTGCGAAAGATTTGACCATGTCGCAGTCCCGCATCGAACGATTTGCGCTGTGCCATTTCTCCTATTATTGCAACGACATTTTAAAGCTGCGCCCCATTGAAGCCGCAAATTTCTCGGCAGTGGATACAGGCAATTTTACTCATGCGGTGTTGGAGCGTTTCATGCGGTATTATGCTTCGCTCCCGCCCGGGCAAAAGCCGGGAGAAGACGAAATTTCAAGCCGCATCTCTGCCTATACGGATGATTATTTCTTAAACCTTTGCGCCCAACGGCCGGTTGATTTTTCCGATAAACGCCTTGCGCACATGATAGCAAAACTGAAAAAAAATTCCGTATTGCTTGCGCAGAATCTCACAGATGAATTTTCGCAGTCCGCGTTTCGCCCGCGCGATTTTGAGCTTGCGATCGGGGCGGACGGCATAAAGCCGCTTGCCATTCCGCTCGGAGACGGCGCCTGCGCGCGCTTTGTCGGCACCATCGACCGCGTTGACACCTATGAGGCGGACGGAAAGGTCTATGTCAGGGTCGTTGATTACAAAACCGGGAAAAAAGAATTCAGGCAGGATTATTTGCGCCTGGGGCTTGATTTGCAAATGCTTTTATATCTGTTTTCAATTTGGGAAAACGGAAAAGAACGCTACGGCGGAGAGATTGTGCCTGCCGGGGTGCTTTATCTCGGCGCCGGAACGCCGAGCATTGCGGCTCCCGTCCCGAAAAACGAGGCGGAAAAGAAAGAGCTTTTGCAGCGGCAGATCAGGCGCAGCGGCATTTTATGTGACAATGCGTCTGTCCTGCGTGCCATGGAGCCTGAGCTTGACGGAAAATTTATTCCCGTTTCCTGCAATAAGGACGGGAGCTTTTCCAAAAGCTCTCCCGTAGAATCCATAGAGCAATTCGGTCAGCTGCGCGCACAGATCACCGATACTCTGCAAACCATTTGCAATGAGCTGCGCGGAGGGAACGCGGATGCAATCCCGATTTACGCAAAGCAGAAGGACCCGCAGCGGCTGGCGCTGAAGGAAACGCATAACCCCTGCGCCTTTTGCAAATTCAGACCGCTGTGCAGAACATATCAGTGAGGAAACGATATGGCAAAGAGAACATGGACAAAGGATCAGCTGCTGGCAATCACCGCCCGCGGAGAAACGCTTTTGCTTTCTGCCGCTGCCGGTTCCGGAAAGACGGCGACCCTGACCGAGCGCGTTCTGCGGCGCATTTTGGATGAAAACGATTCGGCACAGATCAATTCTCTTTTGATCGTAACCTTTACCAAGGCGGCAGCCGCAGAGCTCTCCGCGCGCATCGGGGCGGCGCTGACAAGTGAAATCGCCGCTCACCCGGAGAATAAGGCGCTGAAGCGCCAGCTTGCGCTTTTGCCCCTTGCCAAAATCAGCACGATCTCCTCGTTTTGCCTGGAGCTTGTGAAGGAAAATACGGCGGCGCTCGCCATTCCCGCAACCTTCGGCATCTTAGACGAAGCCGAGCATCAGCTTCTGCAAAAGCAGTGTATGTCTGAGCTGCTGGCGGATTTGTTTTCGGGGAAGGAACCGTTTGAGGGAGCGGGGCTTTCCTTTGCGGAGTTTTGCGATGCCTTTGATCAGGTCAAAAACCAAAACGCCCTTGATAAGACTTTTCTGCACGCATTTGCAAAGGTGCAGAATCTGCCGGGGCGTCATGCGGTGCTTTTGCGGCAGAGCGAAGCGCTCGCCGCCATGACCATGGAGCGTTTTTTCGAAACGGAACCCGGGGATTTTTTAAAAAGCGAGATGCGTATGGCGCTCCGCAACGCACTGCAGGAGCATCGGCGCCTTGCAGAGCAGCTGGCGGAGGATGCGGCGTATGCCGCGGCATATCTGCCGGCAGCGCAGGAGGATATTGCGCATTTGGAGCTTTTGCTTCATGCCCTTGATAAAAGTGTTACGGCGCAAATTCGCGCGCTGCTTTGTGCCGAGCATGCAAAGCTGAAATCCGTGCGCGCGCAGAATGCGCTCCCCGTGGGCGAGGCGTTCAAAACCGCGCGCAAAGAGCTTTTTGCCTACGAAAAGAAGCTTTTCGAGCGCTTCTTTTCCATGGAGGAGGCGGAGTTTGCAGCGGCGGCGCGCAAAACTTCGCAGCTGTTTTTCGGGCTGTGGCAGCTGCTTTCTCTTTTTGAAGGGCGCCTGCTTGCGCTGAAATATACAAAGCGGGAATACGGCTTTTCCGATCTTGAGCAGTTTGCCCTGCGCCTGCTCACGGATGAAAAAAGCGGCGCGCCGACGCCGTTTGCCGAGTCGCTGAAAAAGCAGTTTACCGAAATCTATATCGACGAATATCAGGATGTCAGCCCCCTGCAGGATGCAATTTTTAAAGCGATTGCAAGGGAAGACAACCGCTTCATGGTCGGCGATATCAAGCAGAGCATTTATGCCTTCCGCGGCGCCACGCCGGAGCTGTTTTTACAGGTTCGTGCCGCGCTTTCCGAAGAAAATGCCGGCGGGCGCGTAATTTATCTCTCGCAGAATTTCCGTTCGGACCCGCCGATTTTAGCGTTTGCAAACACCGTATTTGAAACGCTGTTTCCGGCGGTTTGCCCGAAGATACCGTATCAGGAGCGGGATCGCCTTATCCCGCGCGACTTTCCGAAAGAGCAGACCTTTTTGCAGAGCTGCCCCGAAATCGCGCTGTTTTCTGCGGAAAAGGAAGGAGGCGGGGAAGAAGCGGAAGTATCCGAACGGGCGGACCGCGAGGCTTCTTATGTTGCATCCAAAATCGCTCAGCTTTTGCAAAGCGGAACATTGGTAAGCGGAGAGAGAATTCGCCCGCGGGATATCGCGGTGCTGCTGCGCAGCGATAAAAGCGCCTCCGCAGCCTATGAGAAGGCGTTGCTTTCCCATGGAGTCGCCTGCTACAATCAGGCTGCAGGCAACTTTTTTGAAAACAGCGAGATTTTACTGCTGCTTTCCCTTTTGCATACCATCAACAATCCGTATGAGGAAATTTATCTGTGCGCCGTGTTGAAAAGCCCTCTGTTTGATTTTTCGCTGGACGAGCTGATTTATATCCGCAAAGGCGCAGAGCAGATTCCGTTTTTGGCGGCGCTTGAGCGCTTTACGGAGGAAACAGGCTTTCAAAAGGGAAAATACTTTTTGGAGAAGCTTGCGCAATACCGCTCAAAAGCGATCAGCCTTGCCGCGGATGAGCTGATTTGGTTTTTATTCTGCGATACCGGGCTTTTATCTATGGTATATGAAAAGGATACCGAGCCGCTGCCGGGAGAGACCGTGCCGGATCCGGAGCAAATGCGGGCAAACCTTTTGCTGTTTTATGAATATGCAAGACGCTTTGAGGCAAAGCAATTCCATGGGCTTGCCGCATTTTTGCGCTATATCACGGCAATGATTGAAGAGAAGCAGCGCATGCCGAAAGCGGTCCTTTCTTCGGAAAACGCCGATGTCGTGCGCATTCTTTCCATGCATCAATCCAAAGGGCTGGAATATCCCGTTTGCTTCCTTTGCGGCATGGGCAAGCAATTCAACACAGAGGATACAAAGCCCTCCCTGATTTATGCGCGCGAATTCGGATTCGGGATGAAGCTTCGGGATGAAAGCGGCTATTTTACCTATTCCACGCCGCTGCGCGAAGCCGTTGCGCAGCGCATTTTGCAAAGCCTGCGGGAAGAGGAAGCGCGGATTTTATATGTTTCGCTAACCAGAGCGCGCGAACAGCTCTATCTGACCGCAACCGTGAAGGACGCGCAAGCGCTGACACCTCTGCCGCAGCAACAGTGCGCAAGAGCGCTGCAAAAAGACAACACCATGATCGGCTGGGTCGTGCATGCCTTGCCGCAGGCGCAGGGGCAGCTGTATACGCTGCTGTGCGATCCGGAGCCGGCTGCAGCGCAGCCCCGTAAAAAAGAAAAAGCAGAGGAAAAGCCGCTGCTCTATTACAAGAAAGAAATTGAAAAAAGGCTTTCGTTTGTCTATCCGTATCGCGCGCAGACACATCTGCCGGCAAAGCTTGCCGCCTCGGAGCTGTATCCCGGCATTATTGAGGAGGAAACGGATGCGCTCGTTTTGAGCCATGCCGAGCCCGTGACAGAGCAAAAGCCGAAATTCATGCAAAGCGCCGCGGAGGCGACCGGCACGCAGCGCGGCACGGCGACGCATGTTTTCCTGCAATTTTGCGAGTTTGCGTCATTGCGGGACAACGGCTTTGACGCAGAGCGGGAACGGCTGCTGCAAAACGGTTTTCTCACGCCAGAGGACGCTGCCCTGATTCGCCGGGATTGGGTGCAGAGCTTTGCAAACAGCGCTCTTTTTTCGCAAATTCTCGCATCAAAAGCGGTATTCCGCGAAAAGCGCTTTCATGTCATGCTGCCGCTTTGCGCGCTGACTGCCGAAAACAGGGCGCAACAGGGTGAGGTGCTGGTGCAGGGCGTTGTTGACTGCTTTTTTGAAGCCGAGGACGGGACAATTACCGTTGTGGACTATAAGACAGACCGCATCCTCAGCGGAGAAACGCGGCAAGCCTTTTGCGAGAGAATGCTTGCGCGGTATGCCTCACAGCTCTCTTATTACCGCCTTGCATGCGCCCGCATGACGGGAAAGCGCGTCGGCGCTGTGCTGCTGTATGCCTTTGCGCTTGCCGATACCATAGAAATACCGATTAAGGAGGAAGAACATGATTTCACAAGCGATGCGCAATGAACTGATTTCGGCGGCTCTTACCGCCATGAAAAACGCCTATGCTCCGTATTCCGATTTTTATGTCGGCGCGGCGCTGCTGTGCGAAAACGGGAAAATTTATACGGGCTTTAATATTGAAAATGCCGCGTTTACCCCAACGGTCTGCGCGGAACGCGCCGCCTTCACACGGGCTTTATGCGACGGGGAGCGTTCGTTTTGTGCGATTGCCGTCTGCGGCGGAAAACACGGGCAGACGAGCGATCTTATCACGACTCCCTGCGGTGTTTGCCGCCAGTTTATGCGGGAGTTTTGCAAGCGGGATTTTGAGGTTATCACCGCCTCCTCCGCGGAAAACTACCATGTTTACACATTGCGCGAAATTTTGCCGGACGGGTTCGGTCCTGAAAATCTTTGAGAGGTTTGAGTTTTGATGGATATCTTTCTTTGCATTTTTCTGGGCTATGCCGTCGGCTGTATCAACCCCGCCTATCTCATCGGCAAGCTGCGCGGATTTGATATTCGCCGTTCCGGCTCGGGCAACGCAGGCGCCTCCAATGCCCTGATTACCATGGGGAAAGCCGTGGGGGCATTTTCCATGTTGTTTGACATTGCAAAAGCCGTTTTTGTCACGCAGCTTTGCGCGGCGTTGTTTCCGCTTTTTGCATATGCGTTTCCGCTTGCCGCATCGGCATGTATTCTCGGGCATATCTTTCCGTTTTATATGAAATTCCGCGGGGGAAAGGGGCTTGCCTGTCTCGGTGGCGCGGTTCTTTCTTATAACTGGAAATTGTTTTTGCTTGCCCTCGCGATTGCGCTTCTGCTTCTTTTTCTCACGGATTATATCTGCATAGTGCCCATCGCCGCCTCGGTCGCCTTTGTGATTGCCTACGGTATTTTTTCGCAATCGCTGCCCAGCGCACTGATTTTACTGCCGGCGGCCGCTGCGATTGAATTTCGCCATATTGAAAATCTGCAGCGCATCAAAAACGGTACAGAGATGCATTTCAGCTATCTTTGGCGCCGGGATCAGGAGCTCTCGCGCATCAAAGAAAACACAAAATAAAGGCAAAAGCGCTTCTTTTCACGTGTTTTGAAAAGAAGCGCTTTTTTACTGCTTTTTTATCAATCATAAATTATGAATTATGAATCAGATACCCCTGCCCGCGGACGCTGCAGATCAGATGCACCCCGTATACATCATCGATTTTTGCCCGCAGATAGCGAATATAAACCGCAACAAGGCCGGGATCCTCTTTTTTATCGTGCCAGACGGCATGCAAAAGCGTTTCACGGCTTTGCGGCTTGCCGCGATTTTGCCAAAGAAAGCGCAAGAGATCGTATTCCCGCCGCGTGAGCAAAATTGCATCCTCGTCAAAAAACACAGCGCGGCTCTTTTCTTCCGTATCAAAGCGCAGCCGCTCCACCGGGGAGGGCTGCTCTTTGACCGATTCACGCCGAAACACATCCGATTCAATCTGGGCGGAAAAAGCGCTGCGCACCGCAAGCAAAAAACGTTCCATTAAAAACGGGCGCCGCATAAGCACAACACGGTCTTGCCCGGAAACGGTGTTTTGCGGGGCGGCAAGCTGCCATCCGAACAGAATTACGGGCAGGGCAGCGTGGTCCGCAAGTGCAAGTGCATCGCTCAGATGCGCATCGCTCAACTCCGCATCCACAATCAAAAGCCCCGCCCGCCGCATCAGCTCCTGCAGCCGATCCGGCAGCATTGCATAGTGCCGCACGCCGAGATGCAGCCGCTCCAGCTCAAGCGTGAGCATGCGGCAAAAGGGAAGATCGGCGCAGCAGAGAATCACCTCTGTTTTCATATCAGCCACCCGTGCGTGCACAGTAGTCCGCATAGGATTCCAGACGGATTCCCGTGAAATAGCCATGGAGAATGGTTTCATAATCGGCACCGCTTTGCGCATAGTTGAGCGCACCCTGCTGCGAGAGCCCGCAGCCATGCCCCCAGCCTTTGCCGATGAATACAAAATCATCGGCCGAGGCGTTATTGATCGCATCGATTCCGATTTGCGGCAGGTTATTTTCGCTGTCCTGTACCTCAATCACACCGTTTGCCGTTGCGGCGCGCAGGGAACCACGCGGGACATCAAGCACTCCGTTCGCCGTGCGCACCGAGAGCACCTCGGTATCGGGAGAAATAACGGTGCGCCCGCTTGCGCTCACAACGCCGATACCCGCCTCGGAAAACGCGCCTCCCTGCAGCGTGCCGTTGTGATACAGCGAGAAATTGGCGCAATTCGTATATTTTGCAAACATTGCATAAACGCGATAGCTTGCCTCCACCGTTTTTGAGTTTCCGTTTGCATCCGTAACGGTTACGGAGTTGACATAGGTGGAGTTGTTCGCAAGGCGGTTAATGGTGATCTCGGCGATGGGGGCGTTAAATCCGGTATAGCCCTTTGCGCGCAGATATTCGGAAAGCTCACGGGCGCTGACGGTATATGCCCAAAGCCCTTTCGTATGCTCCCAATATCGCTCCCACGGGGTTTGCACCGCCTTGAGATAGCCGGGATCGGAAAGAAAATAAAGATCATATGCATCCACCGTGCAGCCGCCGGTCACGGCGGAATACATAGCGGAGCAAATCGTGTCTCCGTAGGTCATGACGATGCCCTTGGTTTTTGCGACGGCATCGACCACCGCCCCATTCACGCTGCCGCTGCCGCGGTATGCCTGGCAGCAGGTGTCGTTGCAGATATCAATACCGTAACCCTTATGCTTGCCGGAGGCAAAAAGATACGAGCGCACGCACACCGCAAAGGCTTTTAGCGCTTCTGCCGGCCATGTATTGCTCACCTCATAAGGCAAAACACCCTCAACATAGGTTTCAATGGGAACAAGATTTACCACGCGCAAGCAGCCGTAAGAGCGTGCAAATTCAATCGTGCCGGCATAGCGGCGGCCGCTCGTGCGCTGCATGGAGCCGCCCGCGGCATCGCAAAGAGCGCTGTAAATCCCGCTGTGCGACTGAAATTCGAAAAGAACTCTCTTTGCGTCGCGGTCGATATAAGTCACGGAAGATGGATCCGGCTCCACAATACCGACGGCATATCCGGTTGCACTTTGGACCTTGGATAGCTTCTCGGAAGCGCTTTCATAAGTGCCGAGATCCCCGATGCGGATGTGATAGGCATCGTCATAATACGCGACAAAGGGATATAAAAGGTTACTGTAAAGACCGGCGCTGCGCAGCGAGTCCGTGACCGAGGCGACCGCCTGCTGCACCTGCTCGGCATCGGAATAAGCGCAGGAAAGCTCCAGGTGATACCCGCCGATAATTGTCGGACTGATGCCGGCGGCATATTCGTTTCCGCTGATTCCGAGATTTTGGTCGATCGTTGCGCTGACGGTTTTTGCATTCAGGCTATAAACCGGAGTAAAGGAGCGCCCGTCCGCCCCTGTATGACCGAGAATAAACCCATTGTCGCTGTACAGGGTAAAGCTCTCCACAACGCCGTCCGCGCCGTAATCAAAGCCGACGCGCACGCGATAAGCATCATATGTATCCGCATCGGGGGAAAGCGCCTTTGCGGGCAACAGCTGCAGAATGAGCACCACGGCGCCGAGCAGCATCAGCGCCGCCAAAAAGATCGCCATAAGGCGGACAAAAGTTGAGTTTGAGGATGGATTCTGTTTCAAAGCACATTACCTCCGTTTGCAATCGGCGCGCTCAGCCCTCAATGCGATAGGTGCCGCGCAGCATAAACCATGCGCCGCGCGTTACTTTCACCCCGCGCCCGTCGTCACGCGGGATATTGCAATAGTGGTTTGCGGCAAGAGCGGCGCCGCCCTTGATATCCGTTCCGTTTGTCATATCACTGATGCCGTCCACCCCCGGGCAAACGGCATAGGCATCGCCGGAGCGCAGAATGAATTCACATTTCCCGGTCAGCGTTTTTCCGGTCTCGACATGAACGGGCTGAAAGGTTACCGCTTGGTCGACATAGCTCTGCGTTACAAGTAGGTCATTATCGCTCAGCTGCGCCGCAATGGAACGCACGGCAAACGCCGTCGGTACGGCGGCAATCAGCAAAGAGAGCAGGACAATCAGAATTCGATTTGATTTTTTCATAAGAACCTCCGAATTTTTTATTCAATTTCTCCGTGCAGCAGGGAACCGGCAGACGGAATTTTATATTTACGGTATTGCGCGGGATCCTGTAAATGCAGCAGCGGTGCGCAGAGTGCAAGCGTGAGCACATGCGCGCCTTTGAGATTCATCAGCTGCACGCCGCCCGCCGTGCGGGTCGATTTCAACGGAATTTTATCCGAAGAGAGCAGCATTGCGCGGTTTTGGTCGGACAGGAGCAGAATATCGGTTGTTTCCTGCGTGAAAAACGCGCCGATGCAGGGGGAAGCGGAGGAAAATGCGCCGGTCAGCTTGCGGCGGTTGGATTTTGTTTCATATTGCTTCATGCCGACACGCACACCCTTTCCGTTTGCAAAGATAAAGGTGAAATTGCCATCTTCTGTATATTCTGAAACGCTCTTCATGCCGACAACGCGCTCGCCGTCGTCAAAACCGAGCTTTGCGGGGATATAGTCGCCAAGAGCAGAAGCTTTGACACAGTCAAAATCGCGCAGCCTGGCTTTATACACCTGTCCGCGATCCGTGAAGAACAGAAGCTGCGGCAAATTGTCCGTATCTTCCGTAAAAACGATAAAATCATTTTCCTTGAGCTTTTGTTCATCGTTGCCGCGCAGGGACTGCAGAGTGATTTTTTTGAAATAGCCGTCGTGGGTGAGCAAAATTCTGCAGTTGAAATTTTCCACATGGTCGCTTTCGTTGTACTGCACGATTTCCTGCTCATAAATCAGCTCCGTGCGGCGCGGCTTGCCGTATTTTTCACGAATCGCACCGAGCTGCTTTGCAATCAGCTTTTTCATCAGAGCATCGCTTGCGATTGTTTTTTCAAGCTCCGCAATTTCCTTTTGCAGCTCTTCGATTTCCTTGATGCGATTGAGAATGTATTCGCGGTTGAGGTTGCGCAGCTTGATCTCGGCAATAAATTCCGCCTGAATCTCGTCGATTTCAAAGCCCTTCATCAAATTCGGGATGACATCGGCATCATTTTGCGTGGAGCGGACAATTGCAATCGCGCGGTCAATATCAAGCAGAATTTTTCCGAGGCCGAGCAAAAGATGCAGCTTGTCTTTTTTCTTGCCGAGCTCAAAGCCCAGCTCCCGCCGCAGGCAAATCATGCGAAATTTGATCCACTCGGAAAGCAGCTCTTTAACGCCCATCTGGCGAGGGGTGGAGCCGATCAGAACATTGAAATTGCAGGAAAAATTATCCTGCAGCGGCGTGAGCTTATACAGCTTTGCCATGAGCAGATCCGGGTCGGTCCCGCGGCGCAGATCCAGCGTCAGCTTAAAGCCGGAGAGATCGATCTCGTCGCGGAAATCGGTCACCTCGCGCAGCTTTCCGTCCTTGAGCAGATCCGTCAGGCGCTTCATTATGAGCTCCACCGAGGTAGAATAGGGAATTTCCAAAATCTCGATGCAGTTTGCTTCCTTGTCATACCGATATTTTGCCCTCAGCGGGACGGACCCCTGCCCGGTGCGGAAAATTTCGTGCATCTGGCTTTTGTTGTAGATGATGGAGGCGCCGCCCGGGAAATCGGGGGCGATGATATATTCCATCAGCTCCGAAATTTCGACTTTCGGATTTTTCAGCAGCGCAATGGTGCCCTCGCAGATTTCAGCCAAATTGAACGGGCAAATGGAGCTTGACATGCCGACGGCAATTCCGAGATTTGGCGTGACCAGGATATTTGGAAAGGTCGTGGGCAAAAGCACGGGTTCCTTCATGGAGTTATCGTAGTTATCCACCATATCGACCGCATTTTTGTCAATCCCGCGGAACAGCTCCGCCGCAAATGCATCCAGCTTTACCTCCGTATAGCGGGAGGCGGCGCATGCCATATCGCGGCTGTATTGCTTTCCGAAGCTGCCCTTGGAATCCACAAAGGGATGCAAAAGTGCTTCATACCCGCGCGTCAGACGCATCATGGTCTCGTAAATAGAGGCATCACCGTGCGGATTGAGCCGCATGGTCTGACCGACGACATTGGCGCTTTTGGTGCGTGCGCCGGTGAGCAGGCCCATTTTATACATAGTATAAAGCAGTTTGCGATGCGCCGGCTTAAATCCGTCAATCTCCGGAATGGCGCGGGAAATGATTACGCTCATGGCGTAGGGCATATAGTTTTTTTCAATGGTATCGACGATCGGCTGCTCCATCGGAGGACGGGGCGGCAGCGCCTGCACGGCTTGCTCCGTTTTCTTTTTTCTTGCCATATCGTTCCTCCTCAGATATCCGCTTCTTTGACATATTCGCTGCCGTGCGCCGCGATAAAGGCTTTTCTGCCTTCAAGATCGTCCCCGAGCAGTGTCTCAAAAATGTGTGCGGTTGCCGCCGCATCCGCCTCCTTGATCTGAATCAGGCGGCGCGTGGCGGGGTTCATCGTTGTTTCCCACATCATTTCCGGCTCATTTTCGCCAAGGCCCTTTGAGCGCTGCACCGTATAGCGGGAAGCGCCGAAAGAAGCGATGTATTTTGCTTTTTCCTCTTCATTATAGGCAAAATAGGTCTGATCTTTACAGTTCAGCTCATACAGGGGCGATTCCGCAATATGGATTTTGCCCCGGCGGATGAGCGTCGGCAGAAGGCGGTAAAACAGCGTCAGCAGCAGGGTGCGGATCTGATAGCCGTCCTCATCGGCATCGGTGCAGATGATAATCTTTGACCAGCGCAAAAGGGAAAGATCGAAAACGGCAATATCGTTTTTCCCCTTTGTTTTCACCTCAACGCCGCAGCCGATGACGCGGAGCAAATCAACGATGATATCATTCTTGAAAATTTTATCATAGCTGCTTTTCAGGCAGTTCAGCGTTTTTCCGCGCACGGGAATAATTGCCTGAAATTCCGCAGCGCGCCCGAGCTTACAGGAAGTCAGAGCGCTGTCGCCCTCCACGATATATAGCTCGCGCAGCTCAGGATCCTTGGAGCGGCAATTGACGAATTTTTCAACACGGTTTGCCGCGTCAATGGTGCCCGTCAATTTCTTTTTGATATTGATGCGGGTGTTTTCCGCCGTTTCGCGGCTGCGCTTGTTCACAAGCACCTGCGCGCAGAGCCTGTCTGCCTCCGCACGGTTTTCCGCAAAATAAATCTCAAGGGAATGCTTCAGAAAATCGGTCAATGCCTGTGCTATATAGCTGTTGGAGATTGCCTTCTTGGTCTGGTTTGCATACGAGGTCAGTGTGGAAAAGCTGTTGATGACAAGAACCAGGCTGTCCTCAATGTCGGCAAAAGTGATTTTGGATTCGTTTTTGTTGTATTTTCCGTTGTTTTTCAGATAAAGATCGATCGCATAGGTAAATGCTGCGCGCACCGCTTTATCGGGCGAGCCGCCGTGCTCCAAAAAGCTGGAATTATGATAATATTCGATCATGTTGACGACATTGGAAAAGCAAAAGGAGATCGAAGCCTTCAGCTTATAATCCTTTTTGTCCTCGCGGTCGCGCCCGGTGCCCTCCATGTGCCAAAGCACGGGTTTTGTCAATGAATTTTCTCCCGCTATCTCGCCGACATAGTCGACAATGCCGTTCGGATAGAGGAAATCCTCTCTGTAAATTTCGCCGTTTTCTTCTTCAAAGGAAAGGGAAAAGCGCAGCCCCGCATTGACAATGGATTGCTTTTTGAGCACCTCGATGAAATAGGCGCGCGGCATTGCAATTTCCGTGAATACATCAAGATCTGGCTTCCAGGTGATCACCGTGCCGCTTTTTTTGTCCTTTTTTTCCTGCGGGCGGATCCGTAGATTGCCGACCGGCTCGCCGCGTTTGAAATGCATTTCATAAACGCGGCCGTTATAATACGACTGCACCGTCATATATTCCGATGCATACTGCGTCGCCGCGGCGCCGAGACCGTTCAGCCCCAGAGAATATTCATAGGCGCCGTCGTCGCTGTTATTGCCGTATTTGCCTCCTGCGTAAAGCTCGCAGTACACAAGCTCCCAGTTATAGCGCCCCTCTGCCTCGTTATAATCCAGCGGGACCCCGCGCCCGAAATCCTCCACACGAAGGGAATGGTCCTTATGTACCTCAATCAGAATCTCGGAGCCGTAGCCCTCGCGCGCTTCGTCCACGGCATTGGAAAGAATCTCAAAAAAGGAATGCTCGCAGCCTTCCAATCCGTCCGAGCCGAACATAACCGCAGGGCGTTTCCTGACACGGTCCGCACCGCGCAGCGAAGTGATGCTCTGATCACCGTATTCCGCCGGCGTAGGTTTTTTCGCCATAAAATTCACTCCAATTATCTCTTGTAATATCCAATCCAGTATACCATAAAAACGGCGGAAAGAAAAGACTTTTTTCAAAAATTGCACAGGCAACCGATTCCAAAAGCAGCACACTTTTCCGTGTTTCTAAAAATATTTTCGCGAAATTGCGCAAAACTATTGATTTTGTTGATCGTTTTTGCTATAATGTAGCCGTTTAGAAGTCGGAACGGCGTTGTCGAAAAACAGCGGCACAAAATGAGGAATAGGAGAAATACCATGATATCTCGCAATATTACCATTCAGAATAATGTCGGTCTGCATGCAAGACCCGCTACCTTTTTTATTCAAAAGGCGAATTCTTACAAGAGTTCTATCTGGGTGGAGAAGGACGACAGACGCGTCAATGCGAAAAGCCTGCTCGGCGTGCTCTCGCTCGGCGTTACCCGGGGCATGCAGATTACTTTGATTGCCGACGGGCAGGACGAGGTCGAGGCGCTGAATGGTCTTGAGGAGCTTGTCTCCACGGGATTCGGTGATTGATCGTTTGGATCGCAAAAACGGCTTACATATGCTAAATGGACGCACTCGTCTTTTGCCCAGTTGGCTTATGTGAGCCGTTTTTATTTTTGTGAGGGAGGTACACGGCATGACACGCGCAGAGCTTTTGCAAAAAGCAAATGAGCTGCCGCTTTCCCCCGGCGTTTATCTGATGAAGGATAAGGGCGGGCGCATTATCTATGTCGGCAAATCCAAGCTGCTCAAAAACCGCGTCACCTCCTATTTTCAGTTCAGTGCCGATCACACGCCGAAAACCGCGCGCATGGTCGCAAGCGTCTGTGATTTTTCCTATATTCTGACCGATTCGGAAATGGAAGCGCTGACGCTGGAAAACAGCCTGATCAAGCTTCACACCCCGAAATACAACATTCGCCTGAAGGACGATAAAAATTACCCCTATATCCGCATTGACCTGCACAAAACCTATCCGACGCTTTCCATGGTGCGCAAGCGCTCGGATGACGGAGCGCGCTATTTCGGCCCGTATTCCGGTACCGGGGCAGTCTTTTCGATTATTCGCACGCTGAACCGCAGCTTTCGCCTGCAAAGCTGCCGCCATGAGTTCCCGCGTGATTGCGGTAAGGTGCGCCCATGTATCTATGCGCAGATCGGGCAATGCTGCGCCCCCTGCACGGGCGGGGTGAGCCAAGCTGAATATAAAGAGCTGACCGACGGCGTTTTGCAGGTGCTGCACGGGCGCTTTGGCGCGCTCAAAGAGCAGCTGGCAAAGCAAATGGAGCACAGCGCCGAAACGCTTGCTTTCGAGGCAGCCGCAAAATATCGCGACCGCATTCGCTCCTTAGAATATCTTTGGCAAAAGCAAAAGGTGGTTGCAGGGCAGGATGCCGACCATGATGTGTTCGCCGTATACAGCGATTCGCTTTGCTCCGTGGTTTCCGTTTTCACTGTCCGCGGCGGCGTTTTAACCGACCATACCGCGTTCCGCTACGGGGCAGACAGCATTTTGGAAGGAGAAAACATTCCCTCGTTTTTGCTCGGCTATTATGCCGCGCGCGACGATATCCCGCGCGAGCTTCTCATGGCGCAGCCTCTTGCCGATGACGATGCCCGCATTCTCTCCGAGCTGCTTTGCGAGAAAGCGGGGCGCCGCGTGAGCATTCGCACTCCGCAGCGCGGCGACGGGCGCGCCCTTTGCGTAATGGCATATGAAAATGCAAAGGAGCAGGCGGCGCTCTATGCACGGGAAACGGAAAAGAGCGAAACGGTGCTTTTGAAGCTTGCATCAATGCTTACGCTGGAGGTCGTGCCGCAGCGCATCGAGGCATATGATATTTCCAACCTCGGCAGTGAACACATCACGGCGGGGATGGTTGTTTGCTGCGACGGAAAGCCGAAAAAGAGTCAGTACCGCACCTTCCGTATGGAAACACTCTCCCATGCGGACGATTATGCAGCCATGGAAGAAACGATCTTCCGCCGCATGCAGCATCTACGGAGCAATGATACGGCATTTTCCGAGCAGCACCCGGATCTGATCCTGGTCGACGGCGGAAAAGGGCAGGTCCAGGCGGCGCTTGCGGCAATGCGGCGCTCAGGTGCGGTCGTACCGGTATACGGCATGGTGAAAGATGATTTTCATAAAACACGCACGCTCACGGACGGAACGCATGAGATCGATATTGCAAAGGAACAGGCTGTTTTCTCTCTGATTTTCCGTATTCAGGAGGAGGTGCACCGTTACAGCGTTGCACGGATGAGCGGCGCCAAACGCAAAACGCTGCGCCGCTCCTCTTTGACAGAGATCCCGGGCATCGGGGACTGCAAGGCAAAGCGGCTGCTTTCTCATTTCGGCAAGCTTTCCGCGCTTAAAGCGGCAAGCGTTTCGGAAATTGCCGCGGTGAGTGGAATTTCGCAAAAGGATGCAAATGCTGTTTTTTTGCACTATCATAACGAAAACGGAGAAGAAAAACGATGAGAATTATTACGGGAAGCGCCAAGGGCGCGCGGCTGGAAACCCTGCCGGGGGAGAACACGCGCCCGACGGCGGAGCGGGTCAAAGAGGCTGTGTTCAGCTCGCTGCATTTTAAGTTGTCGGAAAAGCGTTTTTTGGATCTGTTTGCCGGCAGCGGGCAAATGGGCCTTGAGGCGCTGAGCCGCGGGGCGGCATCTGCGGTGTTTGTGGACAGCGAGCGCGCCGCATGCGATATTATCATAAAAAACGCCAAGCATACAAAGCTGTTTGACCGCTGCCGGGTCGCAATGTGCACCTATGAGGAATATTTGCGCGGGGCTGCAAAAAAAGAGAGATTCGATTTTATTTATATGGATCCTCCCTTTGCAAAAAAGTTGACCGCCGCCGTGGTCGAACGGGTCGTGCGCGCGGGCATTCTGAAGCCGGGCGGGCTTTTGATCTGTGAGGACGAACAGCCGCTCCCCCTTAAGCAAGAGCAGTTGTGCGCGCTTGGGCTTACTCTTGAAAAAGCATCTCATTACGGGAGAATGTATCTTTCTTATTTAAGAGCAAGGGAGGCGGAGCAGGCATGAAAAAAACGGCGGTGATCACCGGAACCTTTGATCCTATCACAAACGGGCATATGGATCTTGTGCTGCGCTGCTGTGCAGTCTTTGACCGGGTCGTGCTTCTTGTGTGCAACAACGGGGAAAAGCACTGCCTGTTTTCCGTGAGCAAGAGCTTTACCTGCATGGCCGTGGGGTTTGCGGTGCAGG
>OLQA01000680.1_pt1 | contig 32064 bp, 28 predicted proteins | sample 1673151 | NCBI WGS metagenome assembly OLQA01 (sample SAMEA3136760, study PRJEB25190) | human gut metagenome | biome: human gut; feature: human-associated habitat; material: faeces | place: Austria | collected 2013
ACTGATTATCGGCTTTGTATTATTAATTAAAGGTGCTGATTTTTTTGTGGAGGGAAGTTCTTCACTTGCCAGGTTTCTCAAGATTCCCAGCGTCATCATAGGTCTTACGATCGTTGCCATGGGAACCAGTGCCCCGGAAGCTTCTGTCAGCATCAACGCTGCACTTGCCGGCAACAATGATATTGCTGTCAGCAATATTATCGGTTCCAATATTTTTAATGGACTTGTTGTTGTAGGTATCTGTGCTTTTATAGCTGGTTTCAAAACAAACCGCGATATTCTGAAACGAGATATGCCGGTTAATATTCTGATCACTGCGATTCTCTGTGTTATGATCGCAGACGGCAGACTCAGCAGACTGGAAGGGATCCTGCTTCTTTCCGGAATGATTTTCTACATTGTAAATATGATTCTCTCTGCTTTAAAAACAAGAAGTAGCTATCCGGACGAAAAGAGCATGCCTTTGTATAAATCTCTTATCTTTATCGCCGGTGGTCTTGTTTCCGTTATCTTCGGTGGTAATCTTGTAGTAAACAATGCAAGCCAGATTGCAGTATCATTTGGTGTAAGCCAGAACTTTATCGGTCTCACCATTGTTGCGATCGGTACCTCCCTGCCAGAGCTTGTGACTTCAATCGTAGCTACACGAAAAGGAGACAGCGGTCTGGCTCTTGGAAATGCAATCGGATCGAATATTTTCAATATTCTTTTTATCCTGGGTATGTCAGCTACGATCTCACCGCTTCATATCCTGTCTGAATCTGTTATTGACTGTGTAATCCTGCTGGTAAGCGGAATCCTGCTGTTTGTTTTTGCATATACCAAGAAGTCTATGAACCGTACAGAAGGAGCTATCTGTGTACTGAGTTATATCGGATATACGGCATATCTGTTTATCAGATGATACATCTTGAAATTTTGAACAAAGATCTTTTATCATGCCGAATATTTGTATATGAACAGTTCTGTAGAATTGCAATTTCTGACGTAAAATGGCATAATAATGGCATACAGAATTTCCTGTATGCCATTTCATTTACATATTAAGGAGGCTCACATTTATGGAATTTCAGAAAGTAATTGAAACACGAAGAACTGTTCGTAAATACAGTGCGGATGAGCGCGTTACCAGAGAGCAGATGGAGGAATTGCTCCGTGCAGCGCAGGAAGCTCCGTCATGGAAAAACTCTCAGACCGGGCGCTATTATTGTGTTCTGTCAGAAGATATGGTAAATAAGATTCGTATGGAATGTCTTCCGGGCGCAGGAAATGCTGGAAAATCTGAGCATGCTGCTCTGATCGTGACTACTTTTGTGCATGACCGTGCTGGTTTCCAGAAAGACGGCAGTGCTGATAACGAACTCGGCAACGGATGGGGATGCTACGATCTTGGTCTGCAGAACGAAAATCTCATTCTGAAAGCCACAGATCTCGGTCTGTCCACTCTGATCATGGGACTCCGTGAAGCAGGCAGACTCCGTGAGATTCTGAACATCCCGGAAACAGAGACTATTGTATCCGTTATCGCAGTCGGCAAAGCAGCCGAAGAACCAATCCGCCCACATCGTAAACCAATCGAAGAAATCGCGAAATTCTTCTAGATGAATAGCGTGAAATCAACTCCCTGTATGATAACTGGATCATGTAGGGAGTTTTGATATATTTACGCTTCGGTTACATGTGTCGCACCTGCAGACCGCTTATGTCTTCCTATTCTTCCCGCACATCCATTATCTGCCATTCGTGCAAACTCGCTTCGCTCAAACAGTGCACTCGATGGCAGAAATTAGTGCAGTCAGAACAACGGAATCCATGCTGTGTCTGCTGTTACGGCACATGACCAGAAGCTGAATATACAATTCACCCCGGCACGATTCCATTTACATACCAGAGAATTATTTCAAACTCTTTGGCGCGACGCGCGTTTCCTCCCCCACGATATAAACAAGAGCACCGTTTCATATATTGAATGAACAGGTTATTTCCGGATGGTTTTAGATTCTGGCAAAATCCACTGCTTACGATGACTCATTCTCGAAGGTACTCCTGAGAGAATGTCTAGTCATAGTTGGCAGTTAGTTCGCCAGATCGTTATCCGGTTACCTGTGAATCAATATATGAATCGGTGCTCTGTCTTATATCTTATCTATATTATGCTTTCATCAATTTACGTCCACAGCACTGTTTGTACTTCTTGCCGCTTCCGCACGGACACGGATCGTTCGGATAAACCTTGTCCTCTTTTCTCTGAACCGTTTTCTTAACAGATGTGTCATCTTTGTTTGTTCCGGTAACTTTCGCTACCTGCTCACGTTCAATCTTCTGTTCAACATGGACATGATACAGCATACGTACCGTATCTTCCTGAATAGAACTGATCATATTGTTGAACATCTCAAAAGCACTCATCTTGTATTCTACTACCGGGTCTCTCTGTCCATATCCTACAAGTCCAATACCCTGACGAAGGATCTCCATATCATCGATATGATCCATCCACTTGCTGTCGATGGATTTCAGAAGAACTACTCGTTCAAGTTCACGCAGCTGCTCTGCTTCAGGGAACTCAGATTCCTTCGTTTCGTAAAGCTTCACGGCTTCCTCTTTGATCAGATGTTTGATCTCATCTTTTCTCTTGCCTTTTACTTTCTCTGTAGTAAGCGGCTCGATCGGAATAATCGGAACGAGTGTTGTATTAAACTCATTCAGATCCCAGTCAACTGCATCTACATCATCAGAGAAACACATGTCCACTGTACTGTCTACAATATCTGTGATCATCTTGTAGATCGTATCTCGCATGTTCTCACCATCCAGAACCTGGCGACGCTCTTTGTAAATAATCTCACGCTGTTCATTGTTAACCTGGTCATAATCCAGAAGATTTTTACGGATACCGAAGTTATTGAACTCGATTTTCTCCTGTGCTTTCTGAATTGCATTGGAAAGCATTTTATGTTCGATCTGCTCGTTCTCAGCAACACCAAGTGAAGTAAAGATCTTCATCAGTCTCTCAGAACCAAACAGACGCATCAGATCATCTTCCAGAGAGATATAGAAACGGGATTCACCCGGATCTCCCTGACGTCCGGAACGTCCACGCAGCTGGTTATCAATACGTCTGGACTCATGACGTTCTGTACCAATGATCTTCAGACCACCGGCTTCTCTTGCCACATCGTCAAGCTTGATATCCGTACCACGACCTGCCATGTTGGTAGCAATTGTAACAGCTCCTGCCTGTCCGGCCTGTGCAACGATCTCAGCCTCCAGTTCATGGAACTTCGCATTCAGTACGTTATGCGCAATACCTTCACGACGGAGCATCTTGCTGAGAAGTTCGGATGTTTCAATGGTAATCGTACCAACCAGAACCGGCTGCTGTTTCGCATGAGCTTCTTTAACAGCCTCAACAACTGCATTGAATTTTTCTTTTTTTGTCATATATACAGCATCTTCGAGGTCTATACGCTGTACTGGTCTGTTGGTAGGGATCTCTACAACGTCCATTCCGTAGATATCACGGAATTCTTTTTCTTCTGTAAGTGCTGTACCGGTCATACCGCCCTTCTTGTCATATTTATTAAAGAAGTTCTGGAATGTGATCGTCGCAAGCGTTTTACTCTCTCTTTTGACCTTAACATGTTCTTTTGCTTCGATTGCCTGATGAAGTCCGTCAGAATAACGACGTCCCGGCATGATACGTCCGGTAAATTCATCGACGATCAGAATCTCGTCATCTTTTACAACATAATCCTGGTCTTTGTGCATCAGATTATGTGCACGAAGTGCCAGTGTGATGTTATGCTGGATTTCCAGGTTCTCCGGATCTGCCAGGTTTTCAATATTGAAGAATTTCTCAACCTTCTTCACACCCTGCTCGGTAAGGTTGACGATCTTATCTTTTTCATTTACTACGAAGTCACCGGTTTCAACAACCTCTTCACCCATGATGGCTGCCATCTTTGTCATCTCATGGCTGGCTTCACCACGTTCCAGCTGCTGTGCAAGGATATCGCATACTTCATAAAGCTTGGTAGACTTACCGCTCTGTCCGGAAATGATAAGAGGTGTACGTGCCTCGTCAATCAGGACGGAGTCGATCTCATCGATGATACAGTAGTGCAGATCTCTCTGTACCAGCTGTTCTTTATAGATGACCATATTGTCACGAAGGTAATCAAATCCCAGTTCGTTGTTTGTTACATATGTGATATCGCATCCGTATGCTGCACGACGCTCTTCTGGTTTCATATCATTCAGGACAACACCTACTGTCAGTCCAAGGAACTCATGAACCTTACCCATCCACTCAGCATCTCGTTTTGCCAGGTAGTCGTTGACTGTTACGATATGAACGCCTTTACCCTCCAGTGCATTCAAATATGCCGGAAGTGTAGAAACAAGGGTCTTACCTTCACCAGTCTTCATCTCTGCGATACGTCCCTGATGAAGAATAATACCACCGATGATCTGTACACGGTAATGCTCCATACCAAGAACTCGTTTGGCACCTTCACGTACAACCGCAAAAGCCTCCGGAAGAAGGTCATCCAGTGTCTCACCTTCACTCAGACGCTTCTTGAATTCTCTGGTCTTGTCTCTTAACTGTTCATCTGTTAATTTCTGCATTTCCGGGCGGAGTGATTCTGTTTTCTCCACAAGCGGCATGATACGTTTTACTTCATGCTCACTTCTTGTCCCGAATACTTTTTGGAATAAATTCATAGCCTGCTCCTGTTTCTGTATTTATTGATCGCTTATATACAAAATTATCGTATTTGTCCTATTTAAGAAATCCTTACTATTTTACCACTTTCCACCGGGGAAAACAATGAATATTTCTTAAATAAAGTATGTCCATGACGAATCCCCGTGCATTTGTTTGTTATTTCTAACTTATGCTTGTCAATCAATCTTCGATATGCTATGATAGTCTGCGTATCTGTAAGTTCAAAAGAAACCATAAACTCAACCTTCTACGCATCTTATGAACATACTTTTTTGACTGAGGTATTGAAATTGAAGAAAAAAGAACTGACTTTTATTATTGGCATCGTGGTGTTTGCCCTGCTCCTCTGGGGTGGCATGTATCTCACCCGCCGCGGGAATTACGGAAGTATCCGAATTACCGTAAACGGCGAGGAATACGGCACCTATTCCCTTGGAAAAGATCAGGTGATCAAAATAAACGGCACCAATGTATGCGAAATAAAAAACGGCGAGGTCAAAATGACCGAAGCTGACTGTCCGGACCACCTCTGTATGAAACAGAAAGCAGTTGACAGTACCGGTGGAACGATTGTCTGTCTGCCGAATAAAGTTGTGATTGAAGGCGAAAAAGGAGAATCCCTCAATGAAGATTCCCCTGAATTCGATACTGCTGTCTGAAACTTTATCATCATTCCGGGAGAATTCTCCCTGAAAGGAACCTGCCATGAATCAGAAAAAACTTGCCAATCTCGGGCTTTTTGCCGCAGTAGCAATCATCTTTGGCTATGTGGAATCACTGATTCCCTTTTTTGCCGGAATTCCGGGAATGAAACTCGGGCTGGCCAATCTTGCAGTCCTGTTTATCCTTGAAAAATATACCTGGAAAGAAGCCGCCCTTGTTTCTGTCATCCGTATCTTTATCATCGGATTCATGTTCGGAAATCTTTTCAGTATTCTGTACAGTCTGGCCGGTGCAGCTTTAAGCCTCACCGTCATGACGGTTATGAAAAAAAAATCCGACTTCAGCATCCTCGGTATCAGTGTTGCCGGAGGTGTCTCCCATAATATTGGTCAGCTTTTGATTGCCTGTCTGATCACCATGACGTCCGGTCTGATCTACTATGCACCGGCACTGCTGATCTCCGGTGTCATTACCGGATTACTGATTGGAACACTGACTAATGAAGTTTTGAAACGTATTCATTTTTAATTTTATATAAATCATTTACTGTAACGTAAAAACAACGAAATCGTCCGAAGACAATTTCGTTGTTTTTTTATTCTGCCTCTTTCACTGTATAGGTATTCTTCATCAATTCAAAACGGTCTTTCATCCCGGACGTCAGATACACGTTCTTATCCTCATCTACAAAGACTGCCTCCGCATTATATTTCTCAAGCAATTCTAATGCATCATCCATTCCAAGTACAAAACATGCTGTAGAAAGTCCATCTGCCAGAAGTCCGCTGTCACAGACAACCGTCACAGAGTCCAGACCATTCCACACCGGATATCCTGTCTTCGGATCAAGGATATGATGATATCTCTTACCATCTTCCATAAAATATTTTTCATAGTCACCGGAAGTCGAAAGGAATTCTCCACCTTCCAGTGTGATCGCACCAAGGTAATCGCCTTCGACATCACGCGGATCAGTCACAGCAACTTTCCAGTCAGAACCATCCGGTTTCTCGCCGTAAGCCATAACACTGCTACCGCCAAGGTTCAGGATCATTCCTGACACATCTTCCTGTGTCTTCAGAAAATCAGAAACTACATCACAGCCAATTCCTTTTCCGGTTGCTCCCAGATCCAGAGTAGCTCCTTTTTCCAGCGTTACTTTATCGCCATCCAGAGATACTTTCTGGTATCCCACATCTTTCAGAAGTTCATCCAGCTCTGACTGCTCCGGGACATGAGGATTTTCTCCTGTAATATCCCAGAGGCGAATGATCTTTCCAATCGTTGGATCAAAAGCTCCATTCGAATCCTTCGCAAGCTGAAATATTTTTTCCAAATAGCCGGCAAGCTCATCTGAAACTTCCGTTGTTTCTCCCGATGCTGCATTCAGTTTCGCGATCTGAGAATCCTCATCCGTCCAGGAAAGATACTCTGTCTCAATATCCCGTATCTTCTGACCAATTGCAGTATTCAGGTCATCTCCTGTTGTATACAATGTTTCAGACACAACTGTATCCATTGCAAAATCGGTATTTGTATATTTCTGTACCTCTGTATCCGCCAGTACCGGAACTGCTGTCAATGCCGTGCAGAAAACTCCACACAGCATGACAGCTGACTTCTTTTTTATCTTCATTCTTTCACCATTTCCCGCTCTTTTACCGGGCCAATCTGAATATTTTTACGTGGGCAGGTCACCTGGCAGGCATGACAGCAGATACATTCCCCTGAAAGCGGTGTATCTCCGTCAATCTCCAGATGTGCAGGGCATCTCTTCCTGCACAGTCCGCATTTTGAAGGGCATTTATCCCTGTTTCTGTTAAACAGTGCAGACGGAAGGATTGGCATCATTGCAAAAACTGCTCCCATTGGACAAAGGAACTGACAGAAAAATCTTTCCTGTGTACACATTCCGATCAGAATCAGCACCAGCAGGATAATTCCAATCTTATAAGAAGCATTTGGAAGTTTTCTTGCTGTCAGCATGGAAAAGACATCCCACGGGCTCATCCCCTGAAGGGATGCATACCATCCGGTCAGGATGGAAAGCAGAAGAAATGCCAGAAGTATATACTTCACCTTCTGAAGGATTCTGACTGCTTTTTCCGGATATCCATGTCTTCCCTTTTTATGAAATACTTTCTGTCTGATAAAAACAGTCAGTTCATACATGGCATCTCCCAGTGAACCGAATGCACATGCATATCCGCAGAAATGTCTGCCAAACAAAATCGTAACCAGAAGAAGTAATCCTGTCACATCAAGAAATGAGTTCCAGGCAATCTGCTGGTGTGCTGCAATTGCCTGAAAAATAGATTTCACGCCTGCAAATGCCGTTGAAAAAAGCGCCGGATAAAAGATAAAAAATACAAGCTGTATGGCAGCCCGGATCAAACGGACCTTTCTCTGCCTCTTTTTCATCCGTTTTCCGCCTTTCCAAGAGCATCTACGACTGCATTGATAATACCTGTAGAGCTGAATGTTGCACCTGATACCGTATCCACATCCGTACTCTGCGCGGAAATAATGGAACTGATCACGCCTTCTCCCTGTGAAAGATAAGCGGAATCCTCACCCGGTGCACTTGTCACCTGAATATCTGTGATCTCATCATTTGCAAGTGTGACCTGTACGGTGATCGCACCTCCAAATCCCTGTGCAGAACCAGTATACGTACCATCTTTGTATACATTTTCCGAATCATCAGACTCTTCTGTATCTGCAGAGTCAGCTTCCTCCGCATCCTCTTTTGCAGCATCATCTTTGTCTTTTGCATCCCTCTGTGCCTGTGCGATCGCTGCTTCCTGATTCTTAGCAGCCTCTTCCAGAGCAGAGAGTATCTCCGTATTCTGTTCTTCCAGCTTCTCCACACGCTTTGTGAGTGCCGTAATCTCCTGTGATTCCTGTGCCTGCGTATCTTTTTTCTGCATAGAATTATATCCTACTACAGCGGCAAGAATCAATAGAAGGCACAAAATTCTCATAATAAAATTCTGGTATTTCATCTAAAGTTTTCCTTTCAGACTCCTTATGTTTTCAAGTTTTCTTTTTCACTATCGAACATTTACTGTTTTGCCTGGCTGATAGCACTCTGAAATGCCTGAATCAGTCCATTTGAAGAATATGTAGCATCTGTCACTGTATCTATTCCATCGGCAGACTGTTTTCCCATGATCTGATTATAAATGCCATTCCATGCATTTGAAAATTCCGGTTCATCATCTTCCCCATCATATCCGGCTGACACAATATTTCCCCCTGATACATTAATCGTAACAGTTACCTGACCATTGAATCCTTCTCCTGTTCCCGTATAACTTCCATCTTTATACCCGGCTCCGGGTGCTGTTGTTGGCTCTGGTACTGCTGTTGGTTCCGGTGTTGCTGTTGGTTCCGGTGTTGCTGTTGGTATCGGTGTTGCTGTTGGTTCTGGTGTTGATGTTGGTTCCGGTGTTGCTGTTGGTTCCGGTGTTTCTGTCGGATTCGGAGTTGCAGTTGGTGTCGGTGTCGTATCTGATGTTTTTAAAGCCTGCTCTAAAGCCGATTTTGCTCCATACAGAATTCCCTCGGAAGAATATGTCGCTCCAGATACAGTGTCAATACCATCCGTACTCTGTTTTGCAAGAATTGCCGGCTGTATTACATTCCATGCATTTCTGAAATATCTTGGTGTTTCTCCTTCATTGGTCTGAGATACTTCCGTAATCATTCCATCTTTAATTGTTACACAGATATTTATCTTTCCACCATATCCAATTCCGATACCCGTATATGTGCCGTCATTATATAAAACCTTCGGGGTGTCCGGTATAACCGGTGCTGGAGCGGTTGTCGGTGCCGGAGTTGGAGTTACCGTCACTTCTGGTGCCGGTGTCACATTTACCACAGCCTGTTCCAGGGCTTTCTGTACCGCCTTAAGAATACCATTTGAAGAAAACGTTGCTCCGCTTACGGTGTCCACACCATACACTGCCTGTTTTTCGAGAATCTTTGGCTGAATACTATTCCATGCTTTATTAAAATATTCTTTTGTATCAGTATTCGTATTTGTGATTGCGGTTATCTTTCCGTCTTTAATCGTAACAGTGACTTTTACTGGACCGTCAAATCCTTCTGCTTCTGCAGTATACATTCCATCTTTATAAGTTACCTCTCCGGACGGTTTTGTAATTTCAACCGGCGTTGTTGTTTTATTTGAAGTATTGGTATTCTTCTTGGTCGTCTTTTTCGTTGTCTTTGCAGCTTTTCCTTTTCCGGCCTTTGACAGTGCATTCTGAACTGCCTGGATGATTCCATTTGAGGAATAGGTTGCGCCGCTTACTGCATCGACATTTGGAGTCTGACCGGAGATCATCTTGCTGATCACGCCTTTGGCTGATGCAAAATAGGAGCCTGTTTCACCAGCAGCACTCAGTATTTCTATAGAAGCAATCTTTCCTCCGGAAATCGTTACCTGAACAGTGATCGTTCCACCAAATCCAGTTCCACTTCCCTGATAAATCCCATCTTTATATCCGCCCTTTGGAACAGAAGTTGTAGGTGTCGTGGTCGTTCCCTGCCCCTGCCCGGAAGCTGCTGCTGACTTTTCCGGAAGTGCTTTTGTTTTTCCTGTCGTAATTCCCGCTTTTTTTATTTTGGATTTACTTTTCTTTGTTTTCAGAATGCTGCTGTCTGCCTCATCCGTATCCTTCATTCCTCCGTCATTAAAATATACAGTTGTCAGCAGACTCGTAAGTTCATCTGATTTTATCAGTTCATTCTCAGCTGCCTGAACTGTTTTTGTACTTTTCACTTCACTGTCCTGCTGAAATCCAGCTGCTGCGATCGCAATAATTACAGCAACTGCCGGAAAAAGTTTCATAAGATTCTTTTTGTACATATAATCTACCCCTTAACATACAAAAGAAGGGGCAGTTGTAAACGGCCCCCGTTCTTTTATATGTGTATTTTATAAAGGAATTATTTTACTGTTACTTTGAATGTCCTTGTAATTCCATTGCATTTAACAGTAATCTTTGCTGTTCCTTTCTTCTTAGCTGTTACAACACCTTTGCTGTTAACTGTTGCAACTTTCTTGTTGCTGGTTTTGTATGTAACTTTAGATACCGGTGCTGCTTTTACTCTAATCGTTGTTTTGTTACCTTTTTTCAGCTTTACAGAAGATTTTACAAGCTTGAAGGAAGGTTTCTTAACTTTAACAGTTAATTTCTTGGTGTATTTACCAACTTTTACAGTAATAACAGCTTTTCCAGCTTTCTTACCTGTGATAACACCCTTACTGTTGACTGTTGCAACTTTCTTATTGCTGGATTTGAAAGTAACTTTTCCAGTTACCTTAGTTTTGGTAACTTTGATTGTAGCTTTCTTTCCGACATAAACCTGTGAAACTTTTGCAGTGATACCAGGCTTAACCACTGGTGTTGGAGTTGCAGTTGGCTTGGTTTCATTTTTACTTGGTGTTACTGTTGGTTTAACATCTGGTGTCACTACCGGCTCTACCGGTTTTTCTTTCTTCACAAGTCCATTGATTGCTGCTGTCAGATGCTCATTAACCTGCTCATCTACTGCAGCCTGGCTGAATGCAACTGTTGTCTTATCCTTAATTGCTGCCTCAATTTCTTCCAGCATTTCCTGTGTTTCAGTAGCTTCATCTTCTACTTTCTTCCAGGATTCCTCTGTATAATCATCCTTATTGAGAGCTTTTACTTTTTCAAGTGCTGCTTTCAGTGCTGTTGTATCAATTGTGGACGGATCTGTTGGAGTCACAATATTGGTAGCTGTTGCATCAAACTCAAATGTATAGTCCTGATATCCCAGTGCATAAACAGTCAATTTCCAGTGACCTGTTCCATCTGTTCCTGCCGGAAGCTGGCATCTTACAGAATGTGTCAGACCAAGCTGAATTCCCATCATTTTATGCATCCAGTTATCAGCAGCAAATTTCGTACCATATGTTGCAAGTACTGTATTACCATTTCCATAATAATCCCATTTAACTGCCTGCATTGCAGCACCAAGACCGCCATAATTACCATTCAGATCCACACGAAGGAATTCTCCATAAGATCCACTTGCTGTTTTAACCTCTGGCTCAATTCCAGTTGCAACTTTGAGATCAGTTCCCTGAATACCGGATTCTGTTCCTGTTTTTCTTGCACTGAAAGAGAAGCTTCCATCTTCATTCTTAGTTACTGTTTTCAGTCCATTTGTGTTTACTGTTACATTTGCAGTCTCGCTGTATGCTTTCAGATTGTTTTCTGAGAAACCACCGACAAGTGTTTCACCATTTTTACTACCGGATATTTTGCTGCAAAATCTGCATAATCTTCAGCTTTTACCTGTACAGGAACATATTTAATACCTGTTACTGCATAATGATCAAGGCTTTCTTTCGCTCCGCCATTTACCTGAATAGATGCCGGCGCACCAGTCTTTCTGTCTGCCGGAGTCCAGATTGCAACTGTTCCATCTGCAAGAACCGGTTCTGTACTGCTCTTCCAGTAAGATAACTGATATGCATTGCCTTCTGTTGTATAAATTGTTGCCATGCACTGATAGCTTCCTCTGTGAAGGCCATGATTTGTTGTAGCTCTTGTTACTGCATCAAATGCGCCTGTATCAGATTCATTATGAGAGTCTTTTTCATCAGATCCGCTTACGTTTCCCGCTGCGGTCACACTCTCCTGACTCCAGTATTCACCCCAGGTGAGTCCTGCATATACATAACTGTAAAGGCTGTAAGAGAATTCAAGATCATCATATGAACTGGATGTTACTACAAATTTTGTACCTTCTGCCAATTCCAGTTTAGAGGTATCCAGTGTTCCATCTTCCTTGACAATCACTGTTGCACCTTTTCCTGAAGCTGCATAGGTTTTATCGCCAACTGTAACAGAAGTAATTGTTTTAATATATGCTTTTAACTGGTCTTCAGTAATTCCGTCAGCTGCTGCGATTTTATGTTCTGTCGCATCATATACAGCCGGTACATTTGCCTCTTTTGCATAGAAGGAAGCCTGAATCGGAGCATATACATCATTAGCATCACTGATCGTCAATGTATGGGAACCTGCTGCCAGTGCTCCTGTTGTAATCTTACCATCTGCATAAGCAACTTCTGTTTCGTCAACAGTATATTCTGCTAAAAATCCTTCTGGAAGAGTTCCGTCCAGAGTAACCGCTACTTCTGTATCAGTTGTATGGATATCTGCAACAGTCGCTGTCACACCAGTTTTGGCCAGAACCTTTACGTCTGCAATATCTAATGTATAAATGCCATTACTTGCATAATATGTTACGCTGTCAATTGTCTTTCCCATCATAGACTCAAAATGTTCAGAGTTGAGATGGCATCCATGACTTTCTGTTGTATATCCTGTACTCCATGCCAACTCATATCCTTTCCAGATATTTTCCTGATGGCAGAGACCATAGGTTGTTCCGTCTGTTGTATTAATAACTGCACCATACACTGTGTCAATATCTGTATTGATAATGCTGTTGAATTCAGTCTTATCAAACTTCAGCTGGTAGTCACCATAGTTGGATTTTGTTTTGAATTCAGCCTGCACCTGTTTAGTCTCCGGTGCTGCTGATTTACCTTCAATGGCACTGAATGTAAAACTTCCATCTTCACCGACTGTCAGTTCTTTGTAGTAGGATGGTTCCTCAGAAAGAACATAATAGGAATATGAGTCGCTTTCAAAAAGAGCATCTTTTCCTTTGTATTCTGTAGTAGTTTCTTTTCCCTTTATAGCTGTTGTGATACTCACTGAAGCGTTATCTTTAATCTGTTTTTTGTCCTTCAATACTGAAATATCAGATACTTTTACAGGAAAAGTCACACCAGTGATATCGCTTCCATCTGAATTTACGTGATAAGAGCCTTTTGCAAGACTGGATCTTGTCTTCTGTTTTGTTGCAGATGTAAATGCATCAACCTTTACATCATTATTCTTTAATTCTGCTTTATAAAAATCATCATAAGGAATGTTCATGAGAACATATGCTTCGCCTTCTGTCTGTCCTTCTCCTGTCTCATCAGCACTTTCATCTTCACTGACCTCAGCACTGAAAAGTTCTTCATCAGATGTTTCTTCATCCGCTGTCACGTCCTCTGCTGCTTCTTCAACGTCTACATCTGTATCCTCTGTATCTTCCACAACATCTGTGTCCGCAGCTTCTGCACTTGCTTCTTCAATATCAGCACTTTCCTCTGCTACAGTAACTTCTGTATCAGAAAAATCTGCTGCAAAAGCTGTTGCCGGTATACTTGTCATTGCGACCGCTGCACTTAAAACAACTGGTGCAACTTTTTTCATCAATCTCTGATTTGCCATTTCCTTCCTCCTCTTTATATATACGCTATTGTGTTAGCGTTTTCTAACCATTTATTTTTATACCATAACTCCTTTTTCATGTCCACAAAAATGTTAGCATTTTCTAACCATAAATCGACTTTTTTTCTCATTAAATAGCTTAATGAAAATCATTTTCATTAAAGAAATAGCACGAAATACACTTGTTATCTTAATTTAACTTTTCTGTAATAAAAAAGCACTATGCAGTTTTTCAACCACACAATGCTTTTTATCTACATCTCTTCTTTTAATTTTTCAAAGGCATCTTTGCTCTCCTGCCATGCCGCAGGTGTTCCGCCGATGATCGAACATCCTTCATGTAAGGTGATCGGGCTGCCATCAATCTGTGTAATCTTACCTCCGGCTTCCTCCAGGATCACCGATGCTGCCGCATAATCATACGGCTGCAGTTTCAGTTCCAGATAAACGGTGTTACTTCCGGATGCTCCTCTGCAGAGTCCCAGTGCCGCAGAACCACCGCAGCGAATAGAAAGACTATTCTGGAACATTTCTTTTACCACGCGGAACAGCCAGTCGATTCCTGCTTCATTGTATCTCGCACAGCCAAATTCCACGATTCCCTCTTCCACCGGTTTGTCAGACATCTGAAGTCTTTTTCCATTCAGATAACTTCCGTGTCCTCTCACTGCCACATACATATCGTCCACATATGGATGATATACAAATCCGGCAATCATCTGCTCACCATGCGCCAGACCAACCGATATACAACTATGATGATAATCAAACATAAAGTTCGTAGTTCCATCGATCGGATCTATGTAGAAAGTAAATTCACCCTGTGCATCAGCACCGGCGTTTCCTTCCGTGTCTTCTTCCCCGAAGAAAGCAGCTCCCGGAAGAATCTCACCCAGACCTTTGATCAGAAATCTCTGGATTGCTGTATCATAATCCGTGCAGAAATTTGCAAGTCCCTCTTTTTTGTGGATATTTTCCTCACCCGGCCTCGCCTTCAGCATTTTCTGTCCGGCTTCCCTTACCAGTTTCTCGATTGCAGCATATCTCGGCTCCGAACATTCCGGCGCAATCGCCTCTTCCGGAAGGCTTCCCTCTACAGCTGTAACAGCCTCCGAGGTGTTTTCCACATCTGCTTCTTTCTGAGTAGCACTTTTCCACGGGATAACATCCCAGCCACCGATTTTCTTCACACTGGAAACAATTCTGTTTCTGGTTCTCTCAAATCCCCAGTAGATTGCTCCGCCGATTATTCCACCAAGCGTATTAAAGAAAAGATCTGTCAGCTGAAACGTTCCAATTTTCAAAAAAAGCTGGCAGGTTTCAATTCCAAGTGAAAAGCAGAAACTGATCTCAAAACTGTTCAACAATACTTCCTGAATTCTTTTATCCTTTGTGTGATCTTTTTCTTCTCTCGCCCAGAAAAGAAAAATAATAAACGGCATAAACAGTATCAGATTCTCAAAATTCTCCGTATACAGCTGTCCGTTATAATGCAGTCCCCAGATTCCGATCACGTTTTCCAACGGATTTCCCCAGACGCTCCGACAGACTAACGTACGGAAAAGAAGCATACAGGTATAAAACACAAGGAAAAAGTGTCTGCGAAACCAGCTGCTTTCTTTAAACTGCCAGATCCACGCTCTGGCTACCGGTCCAACCCCCTGCTTCCTTCCCAGCATATAGACACACATGATCAGAACCGCGATAAGCAGCGATGCGCCTGCTGCCTGATAGACTGCTCCAAGAACATCCACCAGCACATTTACAAAATACTTCATATCTTCCCTCTCTCTCCGATCAGTTCATAATAAAAAATATATTGCTGCATAATGCCTCTCATGCCATGATATCTCCTGTTCGGAAAACCTCTGCGATAATGTTCATCAAGAACCTGCCGGATATGCGTATCGATCGGGAATGCATCCATGTGATGCAATGCAAACAGACAAATGCAGTCTGCTACTTTTTCGCCTACTCCACTGAGCTTCATCAGTTCTTTTCGTGCTCTGCGGTAATACTTCATCTGATACAGTTTTTCCAGTGAAACTTCTCCCTCCAGAATGCTTCGCGTTGTCTCCACGATATATCTGGCACGGTATCCCATTCCAAGCCTCCGCAGTTCTTCTTCTGTCGCCCCGGACAACTGCTGCGGTGTCGGAAAGGAATAATATTCGGTATCTCCTGCTTTCAGTTTCTCCCCATATCTGACACAAAGCCTCTCGATACAGCTCCGGATTCTGGAAATATTATTCTGCTGCGAGATCAAAAAAGTAATGATCATTTCCCAAAGATCCTGTCGCAGAATACGGATCCCATTTCCGCACTGTACCGCCGCACTCAGATACGTGTCCCTCGGATTCACCTTTTCAATATATCGTCCATAGTCCGAATCAATATCAAAATACGGTACCCAATAACAGATAAATTCTACATCACTGCAATAAAAATTTACAATGCTTCCTGCCTGAGATATTTTCAGATATTTATCCCCGGCAACCAGTTCATATGTGTTATTTTCTGCCGTCTCGTGCATACGGAAGCACTGTCCCGACCGGCAGATTTCTCTCAGGCTGAAATTATCCAGCTCTACTGTAATCATGTTTTTCTCCGATCCCTTAATTACTGACTTTCGTAATTTTTACATCTGGTGTCTCACTACCCTGTACTCATCCCCATTACGATAATACGGACATTCTTTATATTCTGTACTGATAAAGCGGTAGTATTCATCCTCATCCAGATTCACATCGCAGTAATAGCTTTCACTTTCTTCATCATATACATAATTTGCACAGTAATCACAGCTTGTTGCACTCAAAACAATCCCTCCAACAGATTTATTTTACACCAGATTGTTTTCTGACCGATTCTGTTTATTCCCAAATCTTCCATGGAGCCTGTCCACTCTGCCACAATGCCTCCAGAAGATTCTTTTCACGCAGAGTATCCATACACTGCCAGAATCCTTTGTGGCGATATGCATTCAGCTGTCCCATGCGGGCTGCCTCCACGAGCGGTTCTTTTTCAAATACAGTCTGGTCTCCTTCGATCAGATCAATAATGGACGGCTCCAGCACCATAAATCCGGCATTGATCCAGCCTCCGTCTTCTTTTTTCTTCTCTTTAAAATTCGTAATCGTTCCATCATTCTGAATATCCAGGATACCAAATCGTCCTCCCGGCTGTGCTGCTGTAATCGTCGCCATTTTACCATGGGAGCGGTGATATTCCAGAAGTTCTCTGATATTTACATCTGCAACTCCGTCACCGTAAGTGAGCATAAACGTATCTCCATCCAAATACTCTTTTACGCGTTTGATACGACCGCCGGTCATAGTATTCAGACCGGTATCAACCAGCGTTACCTTCCATGGTTCCAGCACGTTATTGTGCACGATCATTTTATTTTCCTGTGTAAAATCAAATGTGATATTGCTGTTATGAAGATAGTAATCTGCAAACCACTCCTTGATCACATGCTGCTTATATCCACAGCAGATTACAAATTCATTAAAACCATACGCAGAATACATCTTCATGATGTGCCATAAGATCGGCTTCTCCCCGATCTCGATCATTGGCTTTGGCTTAAGATGACTCTCCTCACTGATCCTTGTCCCAAAACCACCAGCTAAAATAACAACCTTCATAAATACTCTCCAATTCCTAAAACTACATTCCTGCCAATACCCCTATTCTAATACAAACCCCTGCAAAAATAAACCCTAACCTTTTTTCTCCCTGCCCATATAAAAGACTTCCGGATATGAGAAAAGGACCTCTCTCCTGTATCCGGACTCCAGACGCCTGAAGTCTGGATACAGGATGAGAGGTCCCACCCTTATATCCTAAATTTTTATAGCTTACTCTTTATGCTCCTCAGCCCACAGTTTATCTGCAACCGGAGCCCACTCCTCGGCATAATGAACACACTTACTGCAAAGATGTTCTGCTGTCTCCTGAGACTGCAGATCTGTTGAATGTGCACCACTTTCTTTTACGATACGCTGCAGGATCTCTGGATTCTCAAGCATCGGGCATGGACGAAGCATGTTATCGTTAAACGGCTGGTTGTTATGGTAAGCCATGAATAACGGCTGTTTCAGAATCTCAAGGATTGTATTCTCATGAATGTTACCATTGGAATAATGGATAAATACACAAGGTTCTGCATCACCATTTGCATTGATGTGGAAGTAGTTTCTTCCTCCGGCGATACATCCACCAACAAATTCTCCATCATTCTGGAAGTCCATAGTGAAGATTCCAGGGCCATGTTCCATGTTACGGATCTCTCTTACACGGTTCTTCACATAAACACGCTGTTCCGGATTCAGCAGCAGATCAACAGATGCTGCATTTCCAACTGGCATGTAATGGAAGTACAGAGCATAACGGCAACCCTTATCAACAAGCATCTTAATAAACTCATCACTGGTAACGCTCTTATAGTTGGCACTTGTATAGCAGATTGATGTACCAAATACAAGTCCATGCTCTTTCAGCAGATCCATGGCATGCATAACCTTATTGTACACACCTTCTCCACGACGCATATCGTTAACATCCGGCTCACCCTCAACGCTTAAGGCAAGAAACAGGTTTCCAACTTCCTGCATCTGTTTGCAGAGTGCTTCATCAACCAGTGTTCCATTTGTATATGCAAAGAATACACAGTCATTGTGTTTTCTGCAGAGTTCGATGATGTCTTTCTTTCTTACCATCGGCTCTCCACCTGTCATCATATAGAAATAAACTCCCAGTTCTTTACCCTGTGTAACGATTGAATCCATATCGTCAAAGGACAGGTTCAGCTTGTTTCCGTATTCTGCTGCCCAGCATCCTGTACAATGCAGGTTACATGCACTGGTAGGATCCATCAGAATGATCCACGGGATATTACATTTATGTATTTCTCGCATCTCATGAATTGTTTTTGTTCCATTATAGAAAGCCTCAAATCCAAGATTCATCAGAGTTGTCTTCAGAACATTAGGATGGAGTTCCTGTACCATGGAAGTTATATAACGATTCAGTGTATATTCCGGATTACAGGCAACTTTCCTGAGATAATCCCAGTTCACACCCTTTCCAAAATCTTTTAAATACTTCTCAGCAGTGTCGATAATTTTCTCATAAGCTGTCTCAGGATTCTTATTCACCTGATCAACAGCATAATCCATTACTCCTGCGAAAACCTTCTTAGCTGCTGCATGTTTAATCTTGTTCATTGGTATTTCCTCCATCTCTGGCAATATTTTTTTTATCTTTCTACATTATATTCAGATAAGCTTTCTATTTTCAATGGACAAAAAATGGTCAGTGGGGAAATTTCCCCACCAACCCATTATTTAAGCAATATTATTACTACGTTTAATCTATATGATATACATAGGAATCTTTTCTTGGTGCAGCCTTCGGTGCCGGACCGTCCGCATAACCCAGAATGCAGTGTCCGATCCCTTCATAATCACCTTCGATTCCAAGGGATTTCAGGATTTCTTTTCCTTCTTCACTTTCAAATTCTTCTTTTGCTCTGTGGATCCAGCAGCTTCCGATTCCCTGCTCTTCTGCTTCCAGCATCAGATTTCCCATAACAAGACTTCCGTCATAGACACATGTTGGTCTGCTCTTATCAGCCAGCACGATCAGAACAACCGGTGCTCCATAAAATGGATCCATATTTTCAACACCCATAATCTTTGCATTCATTGCAGAAAGCTTATCACGAAGTTCTTTGTTCGTTACAGCAATGATGATCGGAGACTGTTTTCCCATTCCTGTTGCTGCATAAGTTCCTGCTTCGATGATCTTCTCCAGCTTATCCTGTGGAATCATATCACTCCTGTATTTACGGATACTTCTTCTGCTTTTGATTTTGTCAAGTACTTCACTCATGATAAATACCTCCCTGTGATCATTTATTTAGTGGGTGTTCTCACCACCCATATTCCTGCCTACATCATATAATCAGAAAACTTTTTCGTCAAGAATTTCCACCTGTCATATATGCAGATCATCCAGATTTTTTAGTGTTTCAAACGGAATCGTTCCTCCAAAAAGATTCAATGCGCTGCCAACGGTAACATCCAAACGATCTTTTCCATGCTTTTTCAGAAGTTTCAGATCTTCCATGCTTCCGACACCTCCCGCATAAGTCACCGGTCGCTGTGTATAGTCAGAAAGCAGGTCCGCCAGTTCTGTTTCAATTCCATTTGCCTTTCCCTCGACATCTACCGCATGCACAAGGAATTCATCACAATGATTTCCCAGTTCTTCCATTACTTTGAGTGTCACCGGTACATTTGTAAATTTCTGCCAACGATCTGTCACAATAAAATACTGATCGTCTTTTTTACGGCAGCTTAAGTCCAGGACCAGATGCTCTTTTCCTGCAATTTCTTCTATTTTTTTTAGATTTTCCCAGGAAAGCTGTCCGTCTTTAAAGACGTAGGAAGTAACAATTACATGACTTGCCCCTGCTTTCAGATAATCTTCCGCATTATCCGGACAGACACCACCGCCGATCTGTAAGCCTCCCGGATAAGCTGCCAGTGCCTTAAGTGCCTGATTTCTGGTCGCCTCGTAATACTCTGAATCTTTTCCGTTCAAAAGGATAACATGTCCGCCCTTTAATCCGGCATTTTTATACAGCTCAGCATAAAAGGCTGCATCCTGACCGGACACAAAATTCTCTCTTGCCTGATCTCCGGCATCTTTGAGGCTTCCGCCTACGATCTGTTTTACTTTTCCATTATGTATGTCAATGCATGGTCGAAATTTCATCTGTATTTTCCTTTCAAAAAGGCCCCGGATTTCCTGAATCCGAAGCCTGTACTATAAATCATCAGGTTTATCTGATGCTATGATAATATGATTTTTCATCTGATGCAAGCACTTTATTGTGCTAAACGAATAAATCGAATCATTGGTTGCGGTGAACGAGGTGAACAGTAACCGTTATCGTGTCTCGGCATCTCCATCAATGACATCTCCGACCGCATCACCGACATCTTCTACTGCGTTGCCAACTCCATCGCCAATATCACGGACACCATCACCAAGATCCTGCGTCACGCTTCCATCTTCTGTATTATTGGGCACATTATCATTGTCTGTTCCCTCGGACATGGTATCACCGTTATCGATTGTAGCATCGTCTGCCACACCTTCGTTGTCCGTTACTTTATTATTTGAATTATCCGTATTTTCATTGTCTTTTTTATCATTCACAGCATCTGCATTTTCATTCGTCCCTGTATCGGTCGTGTTTTCTTCTGTAGCTGTTCCTGCCTCATCTGCCGGTGCATTGTTATTTCCGCAGGCAGTAAAGATGCTCAACGTCAGGATCAGGAGGATTCCTGTCAGAATTGTGCGTATTTTTTTCATTCTAATTTCTCCTTTACTATGGATTTAAACTTGTAATGATAATATGTACAATCTGGCAGATTCCTATGCAAAATAATGTAAAAAAACAGGCACATATCTTTCGATACATGCCTGCCAGAATTTCAATATTAATACAAAACTACGATCAGCCTTCGATCACATCAGCCATATCGTATTTTCCGGCCGGTTTACCAGCCAGGAATTTAGCCGCTTCAATTGCACCTTTACCGAAGATGGCTTTTGAATAAGCGGTATGCTTAAATTCAATCACTTCGTCTTCGCCGGCAAAGATCACTTCATGCTCACCAACGATCGTACCGCCACGTACTGCAGAAATACCGATTTCTTTTTCATCACGCATCTCACGTTTCTGGCTTCTGTCATACACATAGTGATACTGATTATCCATCGCTTCATTCAGGCTGTCAGCAAGTGCCAGTGCTGTACCGCTCGGAGCATCCAGTTTCAGATGATGATGTTTCTCTACAATCTCCATATCAAATCCAGCTGTTGCAAGAACCTTTGCAGCTTCCTGGATCAGTTTCATCAGAGTGTTGATACCAAGTGACATGTTTGCAGATTTCAGTACCGGAATCTTTTTTGCTGTCTCTTCAACTTTTGCAAGCTGTTCTTCAGACAGACCTGTTGTGCAGAGAACAACCGGAAGGTTACGCTCTGTGCAGTAATCCAGTAATGCATCTGCTGCCTTTGCAGAAGAGAAATCGATCAGGACATCTGCCTCTGTCTGACATTCTTTAATATTGGTAAATACCGGATAAGTAGTATTTCCTTTATCTGTTACATCAATTCCTGCTACAATCTCTGCATTGGCATCTTTTGCAACAAGATCAGAAATCACCTGTCCCATATGTCCGCAGCATCCGTGCATGATAATTTTTACCATAATAGTATTCCTCCGTATCCTATGCCTGTTTTATGCCAGCTTAATTCCGAAATCCTGCAGTGCTTTCTTCAGGGTTTCTTTATTGCTTTCTTCCATTTCACAAAGAGGCATACGAAGAGGTCCTACATTCATACCCATCAGGTTCAGTGCTGTCTTAACCGGAATCGGATTGACTTCACAGAACAGAGCATTGATCAGCGGAATCGCATCGATCTGAATCTTAGCAGCACCTGCAGTGTCACCTTCCATGAATTTCATGACCATGTCATGTGTTTCCTTCGGTGCAACATTAGAAAGTACAGAGATAACGCCAAGTCCGCCAAGTGAAAGGATCGGCAGAACCTGATCATCATTTCCGGAATACAGTTCCAGATCAGCACCTGCCAGAGATACTGTCTTTGCGATCTGAGAAAGATCTCCGCTTGCGGCTTTCAGGCCTACGATGTTCTTAACATTTTTAACCAGTGTGGCAACGGTTGCCGGCTGGATGTTACATCCTGTACGACTCGGTACATTATACATAATGATCGGAGTCTCAGGAACTGCATTTGCGATTGCAGTATAGTGAGCGATAAGTCCCTTTTGTGTTGCTTTATTATAATAAGGAGTTACAACCAGTAATGCATCTGCTCCGTAGGATGCAGCTTCCTTTGACATCATGATTGCTGTCTCTGTACAGTTAGAACCTGTTCCTGCGATAACCGGTACACGTTTATTTACTTTATCAATTGCAAATTTAATTGTTTTAAGATGTTCTCCGTGTGTCATTGTAGAAGACTCACCGGTTGTTCCACAGATAATAATGGCATCTGTGCTGTTGGCTATCTGGAATTCCAGCAGTTCTTCCAGTTTATCGTAATTCACCTTTCCATCTTCATACATAGGGGTAACAATTGCGACGCCCGCACCTTTAAAAATTGCCATTTTAACTCCTCCTTTTATTCTTCTGTAATTTATATTATTCGTTGGCATCCAATGGATGAACTTCCTCGGTGTTCAGCGTTGTGATCACATCTACATACGGTCTTAATTCCTCCGGGAAATTCCATCCAGTCATGACAATATGCATAGATTCATCCTTGTGTTTCAGTATATCTGCGATTCCCTCAACTGTTATGATACCACAGTCAAGAAGTCCAAGAATCTCATCAAGAACCAAAAAATCGCATTCCTGAGTAACAACAACTTTACGGGCAAAATTCAGTCCGTTCAGAATGTTGGATTTCTCCTCTGCCTTTTCTTCTTCTGTCAGGTCTTCGTAGCAGCATTCTCTCTTTTCGAAGCGAAAGATCTTAAAATCCAGGTTGTCCACATCCTGCAGGAAATCCAGCGAACGCTGGTCTCTTCCTTTCAGAAACTGGATCACGATCACGCTTTTGCCCTGGGTAGCCACACGGAGACTCTGTCCGATAGCCAGTGCAGTCTTGCCTTTGCCGTTTCCGCAGTATACCTCTGTTAATTCTTTTTCCATAATACTTCCTCTTAATGTTATCTAAGACTCGCTTATCGCATTATTGGTCTTATCTTACCGCAGTTCCGCCAAAAAAGCAATACCGAACTACTTTGCCCCTTCTAATCTATATATTCCAGCTTACTTACAGACACCTCATATGCTGTTCTTCTCTCTGACTGATTCTCACCGATCCGCTTCATATATTCACGGCTCTGAATTCTTCCCCACAGAAGCACATGACCTCCAACAGTAAACGCTGATGCATATCTGGCATTTCTGCCCCAACAGATACATGGTATGTAATCAGATTTACTGTAAGGACGGTTCACTGCCAGAAGCATATCTGCAATTTCTCTGCCAAGCGGCGTTTTTCGGTAGACCGGCGGCTTACAGATAAATCCATCCAGGAAGATCTGATTGACCGGAAGTAACTCGTCCTGCTCCTCAACAAAATTTACTTCCCTCGCAAAAACAGAAAGAACCAGACGGTTATGTTTCTCTTCATGCCTGTTATAAGACCGGAATTGTCCATGGATCTCAATATACTGCCCCGTATAATCCTGCGTTATATCCAGAAGCCTTTCTGAAACCATGACCGGAATCCTGTCCTCAGAATCACTCAGCCTGCGCACAAGAAGCTCCATGGTATAAAAGCCTTCACCAAATACCTGATGACTGAATGTGAAGCCTGTATCAATTTTCCCCATGATCGATACCTGATTGTTTTCAATGATTTTGTCTGCCATAATGTTGTTCTCCTTCCTCTTTGGGTATTTTGTCTATACTAAGCTATGAATACCCCTGAAGATTTAGAACCAAAAAATTAAAAAAATTTCTGTAACTCCTTGTAATCTGCGAAAAATGTGGTAAACTGGAATATCGTATCACGAAAAAAAGTTTTTACACATTTATATAGAAGAAAAAAGAAAGGATTTCGATTTTTATGAAGACAAAACGCGAAGACGTACGTAACGTTGCCATCATCGCCCATGTCGATCACGGCAAAACTACCCTGGTGGATCAGCTCCTTAAACAAAGCGGTGTATTCCGTGAAAACCAGGAAGTTCAGGAACGTGTCATGGACTCCAACGACATTGAACGTGAGCGTGGAATTACTATTTTATCCAAAAACACTGCTGTACATTACAAGGGAGTAAAGATCAATATCATTGATACCCCTGGCCATGCAGACTTCGGTGGTGAAGTAGAACGTGTTCTTAAGATGGTAGACGGCGTTATTCTTCTGGTAGATGCCTTTGAAGGTGCTATGCCACAGACTAAATTCGTTCTCCGTAAAGCTCTGGAGCTGGACCTTCATGTCATCGTCTGCATCAACAAGATCGACCGTCCGGAAGCCCGTCCGGAAGAAGTTATTGATGAAGTTCTGGAACTTCTCATGGACCTTGAAGCATCCGATGAGCAGCTTGACTGCCCGTTCCTGTATGCATCCGCAAAAGCAGGACATGCCGTTCTGGATCTGGCAGACACACCGGAAAACATGGCTCCGCTGTTTGAAACTATCCTGAAATATATCCCGGCACCGGAAGGTGATCCGGACGCAGACACCCAGGTACTGATCAGCACCATCGACTACAACGAATACGTTGGACGTATCGGTGTCGGTAAAGTTGAAAACGGTAAGATTGCAGTAAACCAGGAACTTACTCTTCTGAACCACCACGATCTCGATAAACGTAAAAAAGTTAAGATCAGCAAGCTTTATGAATTTGATGGTCTGAACAAGGTAGAAGTAAAAGAAGCATCTATCGGATCTATCGTAGCGATCTCCGGTATCGAAGATATCCATATCGGTGATACCCTCTGCGGCGGTGACAACCCGGAAGCAATTCCTTTCCAGAAGATTTCCGAGCCAACTCTTTCCATGAACTTCATGGTAAATGACAGCCCGCTCGCCGGACAGGAAGGTAAATACATCACTTCCCGTCATCTTCGTGACCGTCTGTACCGTGAGCTGAACACCGATGTCAGCCTTCGTGTAGAAGATACTGACTCTACAGAGTGTTTCAAAGTTTCCGGACGTGGTGAACTTCATCTGTCTGTACTGATTGAGAACATGCGCCGTGAAGGTTATGAATTCGCAGTAAGTAAACCGGAAGTTCTGTATCACACGGACGAACGTGGTAAGAAACTTGAGCCAATGGAAATCGCTTATGTAGATGTTCCGGAAGAATTCTCCGGTACTGTTATCCAGAAACTGAGCGAGCGTAAAGGTGAACTTCAGGGAATGAGCACAGCAAGTGACGGATCTGTTCGTCTGGAATTCCACATTCCATCCCGTGGACTGATCGGATTCCGTGGTGAATTTCTGACTTCCACCAAGGGTACCGGTATCCTGAATACTACTTTCGACGGATATGCACCATATAAAGGAGATTTCCAGTATCGTAAACAGGGATCCCTGATTGCCTTTGAATCCGGTGAAGCAGTTGCATATGGTCTGTTCTCAGCGCAGGATCGTGGAACACTCTTCGTTGGTCCTGGCGAAAAAGTATACAGTGGTATGGTCATCGGACAGAATGGTAAAGCCGAAGACATCGAGCTGAATGTCTGCAAAACAAAACATCTGACCAATACACGTTCTTCTTCCGCGGATGAAGCTCTGAAACTGACACCGCCAAGAGTTCTCAGCCTCGAGCAGGCAATCGAATTCATCGATCAGGACGAACTTCTGGAAGTAACACCAGAAAGCCTTCGTATCCGTAAGAGAATTCTGGATCCTAGAGAAAGAAAACGTGCAGCATTTCGTAAGCAGTGATAAAAACATTAATATAAACACCTTAAGGTGTTTTACACAAAATAAGTCCCATGAGTCAAAACTCATGGGACTTATTTTTATACTCAATATGCTATTTGTTATTTACATTCTTATCAATGTACTCATTGATTTTTGCATTAATTTTTTTGCTGAACGTATCCTTTTGAGTTGTCTCTGTTTCTTCAGGCTCTTCATGAAATTTTTCATTATATTCCTGCATCATCTCTTCATGTCGGTTTCTTTTCAGTCCTCTTGCTGTCAGTTTACGGATAATATCATAGATAACCCCAAACAATGGTACTGCGATCACCATACCAACCAGTCCCCACAGACCTCCAAATAACAGAATGGAAAATAATACCCAGAAACTGGAAACTCCGGTTGTATTACCAAGAATCTTCGGCCCAATGATATTTCCGTCCACCTGCTGAAGTATCACGATAAAGATCAGGAAGTATAAAGCATCCCACGGATTACTTCCCAGAAGCAGTAATAATGCACATGGAATTGCTCCGATAAATGGTCCGAAAAATGGAATGATATTTGTCACACCAATCACAACACTGATAAATGCAGCGGATTCGAATCCCAATAAAGTGGTTCCCGCAAAGCAGATCAGACCGATAATTGCAGAATCGATGATCTTACCAACAAAGAAACCGTTAAACATTTTGTCTGTATAATGAACTTCTTCTTCAATGATCTTCGCCCATTTATTCGGAAAGATACCATACAGAAGAAGCTTTGCCTGTGCTCCAAACAGTTTACGGCTTGCAAGAAGATATACTGCGATCAAAAATCCAAGAAACATATTTTTGAATACGCTTAAAACCTCGATCAACTGTACTGTAATATTATTGACAATTCCCTGAATCGTTGTCATCATACTGGAATTTGCTTTCAGAACATCATTCAGACCATTCTCCACCTGTGATGAAAAATGATTAAAATATGTCTGTAATTCCGGCTGATCCCTGAGCAGCTTATCAATCATGCGGTTACAATAGGCAAGTCTGGCCGGAAGTATCTTAATGATCTTCACTGTGCTGTCCCATACCTGCGGAAGAATCAGCAGAATCAGCAGAACTACAATCGTGACTGCACAAATAACTGCAATTGCAATAGATAGAAATTTCAAACCTTTCTTCTGCTTTTCTGTTGCCTTGGGAAACCATTTCAGGAAACGCTCATCCATCCGGTTACAGATCGGTGCCAGCAGATAGGCAATCAACGCACCATACAGGAAAGGTTTCAGAATATTAAATACCAACTGAATACCTGCTGCAATATTCTTGCTCTGATTCAGAATATACATGATGGCAAATCCAAATGCCAGAACTGCCGCTCCTGTAATACCAAGTTTTACATATTTTGTGTTTTCATTTTGTTTCAATAATCATGCCCCCTGAAGCATCAGCTTCTTTTCCTTATATATCTCCTATATAAGCTCTCTGTTTATGTTAACATTGTCATTAGTGCTTATTGTAACATCCATATCCCCCGGCTTGCAATACACAGATTCTGAATTTTATCTAAATTTCTCTTACAATAGTATGACCAATAAAGCAATTGCCCCGGTATTACATTCCTGTAATTCCGGGGCAATCACTGCTTATAATATTTTTATGGAAGAAAACACACCAATCTAAAATTTATTATTTACCATAGTATGCTTTCAGGTAGATTTCTTTCAGTTCTGCAATAAGTGGATATCTCGGGTTTGCACCGGTACACTGGTCATTAAATGCCTGTTCACTCATCTCATCCAGAGTCTCAAGGAAGTATTTCTCATCTACACCATAATCTTTGATCGTAGGTTTGATCTCAATAATCTTCTTGAGTTCTTCCAGTTTATCCAGAAGTTTCTCAAATACTTCTTTGTCATCTTTTCCTGTCAGTCCTACAAAACGTCCGATCTCTGCATAACGTGCCAGTGTCTTTGGATACTGATACTGCGGGAAAGTACCCATCTTGGTCGGAACTTCATCAGCATTGTAACGCATAACATCTGTCAGAACCAGAGCATTTGCGATACCGTGCGGGATGTGATGGAAAGCACCCAGTTTGTGAGCCAGGGAGTGGTTTACTCCAAGGAATGCATTTGCAAATGCCATACCGGCCATGCAGGATGCATTTGCCATATGATCTCTTGCTTCTACATCATTTCCATCTCTGTATGCTCTTGGCAGATAATCAAATACAAGTTTGATCGCACGGAGAGCAAGTCCGTCTGTGTAGTCAGAAGCCATCATAGAAACATATGCTTCGATCGCATGTGTCATAACATCGATACCAGAAGCACTTGTCAGTCCTTTTGGTGCACTCATCATGTTGTCGGTATCCACGATTGCCATATCCGGCATCAGTTCATAGTCAGCCAGTGGCCATTTAATTCCTGTTTCTTTGTCTGTAATGATGGCAAACGGTGTTACCTCAGATCCTGTACCGGAAGATGTAGGTACAGCGATAAAGTAAGCTTTTTTACCCATTTTCGGGAATGTATAGATTCTCTTACGGATATCCATGAAATCCATTGCCATGTCATCGAAGTCTGCATCCGGATTTTCATAAAGAACCCACATGATCTTACCGGCATCCATTGCAGATCCGCCGCCCATTGCGATGATGCAGTCTGGTTCAAATGCGCGCATTGCTGCTGCACCTGCTTTTGCAGAAGCCAGAGACGGATCAGGTTCTACATCAGAGAAGCATGTATGAACAATTCCCATCTCATCCAGTTTATCTTCAATTTTCTTTGTATATCCATTCTTGTACAGGAAGGAGTCTGTTACGATGAAGCAGCGTTTCTTGCCCATCACATTTTTCAGCTCATCCAGAGCAACCGGCAGGCAGCCTTTTTTGAAGTAAACTTTTTCCGGGGTTCTCATCCAGAGCATGTTCTCTCTCCTCTCAGCAACAGTCTTGATATTGATCAGATGTTTCACACCAACGTTTTCAGATACAGAGTTTCCACCCCAGGAACCACAGCCAAGTGTCAGAGATGGTACAAGTTTGAAGTTGTAAAGATCTCCGATACCACCCTGAGAAGATGGAGTATTGATCAGGATTCGGCAGGTCTTCATTGCTGCTGCATGTTTTGCCATTTTTTCTTTCTCATTCACATTGATATACAGAGAAGAGGTATGTCCATATCCACCGTCAGCTACAAGCTGTTCTGCTTTTGCGATCGCTTCGTCGAATGTTTTTGCCTTGTACATGGCAAGTACCGGAGAAAGTTTCTCGTGTGCAAACTCTTCACTGATATCTACAGATTCTACTTCACCGATCAGGATCTTGGTTTCTGCCGGAACTGTAACGCCTGCCATCTCTGCAATCGTAGCAGCTTTCTGTCCAACGATCTTGGCATTCAGTGCACCATTGATCAGGATTGTTTTTCTTACTTTTTCAATCTCATCTTTCTTCAGGAAGTAGCATCCTCTGTACTGAAATTCTTCTTTAACTGCTTTATATACACCTTCGAGAACTGTTACGGACTGTTCGGATGCACAGATCATACCATTATCAAATGTTTTGGAGTGAATGATAGAGTTTACTGCCAGACGAACATCTGCAGTGTCATCAATGATAACCGGTGTGTTTCCGGCGCCAACTCCAAGTGCCGGTTTTCCGGAAGAATATGCCGCTTTAACCATTCCAGGACCACCTGTTGCAAGAATGATGTCAGCTTCTTTCATTACAAGATTTGTAAGTTCAAGGCTCGGTACATCGATCCATCCGATGATGCCTTCCGGAGCACCTGCTTTTACGGCAGCTTCCAGAACAACTCTTGCAGCTTCAATCGTACTTCCTTTTGCACGAGGATGTGGGCTGATGATGATCGCATTTCTGGTTTTTAACGCGATCAGCGTTTTAAAGATTGCTGTGGAAGTCGGGTTTGTAGTTGGAATAACTGCCGCGATCAGACCGATCGGCTCCGCAATCTTCTTGATTCCATAAACCGGATCTTCTTCAAGAACACCACAGGTTTTGGTGTTTTTATACGCATTGTAGATATATTCTGCTGCATAATGATTTTTGATGACCTTATCTTCAACGATACCCATTCCAGTTTCTTCAACAGCAGCTTTTGCAAGCGGGATACGTGCTTTATCAGCTGCAGTTGCAGCAGCTTTGAAGATTTTATCTACCTGCTCCTGTGTATAAGTGGCGAAAAGTTTCTGTGCTTCTTTCATCGCAGCGATCTTTGTTTCCAGTGCTTCCGGAGTATCAATGATTGCCGGGATGTGGGTTTCTTTCTTTGCCATTTGTGAATCCTCCTGTTTTTCTGTTATGATATGAGCCTTATTCTTTAGTCCGATAAACAATTCCGTCAATTTATTAACGTTAATTATTTATCAATGATTGATATGCGCTTATTATACGGGTTCGTTAATCATTTGTCAATCTGTATTTTGTTAAAATTTCAAACAAATTATTTCTTACATTTTCGCCATTAATCAGCATTTTATACAATCCGTATTTTCATCATTCCTCTTAATTCCCAGGCAAAAAATTTGATATACACCTGTTTTCAAAGTCTGTTTCCTCGATTTCATACTCATAAGATTGTGATTTTCATAACAAAATTTTCTATTTTTTCCTGTCATATTTCTCCACCCCTTTTCATAGATTAAATGATGGGAAACAGAAATCCAAATCAAGATTCCCGCACACGGGTTGCATTCCAGCTAACGCTGGCAACGCGACTGTTTAACTTTGATTTAACGCAAATCACGTACAGATTTATTACTGGAGGAGTATTCTAATGGGAACGGGAAATGCATTACGGGCAACAGAAACATTTACACTGATACAATTAGAGGAAGAAAAACAGAAATTGAAAAAGAAAGAACTTCTTAAGAGCATGCTGACCGACAGTGAATTCAGCATTAAAGGACAATGTGCCATCAATCTTATGATGACCAAACTCGACATCATCAACACATTTCTGCTGATGAAATATAAACGGAATTTTATTCAGATGAAAACCTGGAGACTCAAAAGCTATGACAGTGTCTGCAAAAAAATGCAGAAAAAAGGACTGGACCTGAATTTTGATCTGGCACTGGAAAAGATCAATGACCTGATCGGCGTTCGTGCTGTATGTGCTTATGTAGATGATATTTACAAAGTAGCTGACCTGATCGAAAAACAACAGGATATCCATATCCTGAAAATCAAAGATTATGTACAGCAGCCAAAGAAATCCGGCTATCAGAGTCTGCATTTGATTCTTGAGGTCGCTATGCCATTCCAGAATGAAAGCCAGTGGATCAAAGTCGAACTGCAGCTTCGCACAGCCGCCATGGATTACTGGGCAAATCTCGATCATCAGCTTCGCTATAAAAGAGGTCAGAAACAGGCCGCTGTCATCAACGAGGAATTACAGAGATGTGCTTCTGTAATCTCCGAACTGGACCAGAAAATGCTGGATATCCGCAAAAAAATCGATAGAATCTGATCAGCAGACGCACCACCGGCGCCTCCTCGACAGGAAATGTAAAACTCCGCCAGAACAGGTAGTTATGTACCTGAACTGGCGGAGTTTTCGTTAGTCATTATTTTTTGCGACGTTTGAGGTAAATTCCTCCACCAATCACTACGATTGCAGCAATAAGAAGAATTACAAAGATTCCAATCGGTGTGTTATCACCTGTTTTTACTGCTTTTGTAGATGTTGCGTTAGATGAAGCAGAAGTTGAAGATTTTTTAGTCGTATCTGGTGTTTTGTCTTTGTCCTTATCTTTATCCTTCTCTTTGTCTTCATCCTGTTCCTGATTGGTAATGGTTACTTTTGCGGAAGTATTG
>OLQA01000695.1_pt1 | contig 31762 bp, 31 predicted proteins | sample 1673151 | NCBI WGS metagenome assembly OLQA01 (sample SAMEA3136760, study PRJEB25190) | human gut metagenome | biome: human gut; feature: human-associated habitat; material: faeces | place: Austria | collected 2013
TGTATTAACAATATTTACAAAGAATAATAAAATTGCAAATATAGCACATATTTTAGCAAGTCCAAACATAAATGATAAATCAAACATATCAGAATGAAGCACTGTAATTGAGGTGCTTGATTCATAACCAAAAAATTCTATTTTATATTTAATCCATTTTACATTAAACATTATAAACGTTACAAATAATGCTATAACATTATTAATAATATTTTTATCTTTTGGAACTTCAACATTTAAATTTACTTTATCCATTGAATTTATTTTTTCATCTAATTTATTTAAACCATCATCAATAGTTTTACCAATGCTTTCAACTACACCAGCAGTTTCATTTGCTACCTTTTCAATATTTTCTTTTACTGGTTGGGCTGAATTTTCCTCTTTTAAAGTATTTTCTTTTTTAGGTTCAACTTTTGTAGTGGTTTTCTTAGGTGTAACATTTTTCTTAACAGTTTCTTTTTTTACTGATTTTGGTTTTGTTTCACTTGTTTTTACACTATTTTTCTTTACATTACTACTATTTTTTTTAGCTACAGTTTTTTTAGTAGTCTCCTTTTTTACAATACTTGTTTTCTTTAAATTAGTTTTATTTTCTTTTTCATTATCTTTCATAATAAACTCCTTTTTCTCTAGGTATATTATACACCAAAATAATTATTTTAAAAAGATTAAATATTCTACTTTACATAAAAAAAGTCAATGATAATTATTTATCAAAGACCATTTTTTTTAATGTTTCATATTCTTCATCAGATAGTTGACAGTATTTAATTACTTGCTCTTTTGAAATATTATCATTTTGTGAGCAATAACATTTGTAACTTTATTAGTCACTTTTTGAGTTACTTCATTTTCAATTTCATCATCACGTTCTTTTCTTAGCCTATCATCCACTTGCTTTCTAAGTTCTTCGGCATCATAATAAAGCATATCATCAAAGTTCATATTTTGCCTTCCTTCTATTAACTTATTATCAACTTCCTTATAACTAAAATTTTTAAAAAAATCTATAAAAAATAAAAAGAAGAAGTTTTTAATTCTTCTTCGTAAGTATTTTATTTTTGATGCATTTTCTAGGATTTTCAAAATCATTTTTACGTACATCACTTTGTTCAAAAATCATTGGTTCTACATCTAAATACTCTATATCTCCATTATCATCATAATAAATAGTTAAAAAGTAATCTCCCATTAAATTAGGTAGTTCATTTTTCATCATAAAGGATGATTGATCTACATTACATGGTGCTAAAAGCATATGAATATTACGATATAACATATAATAAATTTTATGATAATGACCCCTTATAGAGAGTTTTGGTTTAGTACCAGAGGCCATTTGATCTATACCATTTTGTGGTTTAGTGGAAAGTATTCTTGATGTTCCTCCTCCCGGATGAAATAATTCTACCTTACAATTGCCAAAGTATACAAAAGCTCTATCTTGACCCAAATATTCAAAATCAGGTCTTTTTTTAGCAACTTCATCAGCTAAAACTACACCATAATTAAATTGATGAGTTTGGTCATGACTACCTTGAATTGCGTGCCATTTTACTCCAGGATATTTAGGTAAATTTTCAATTACATAATTTATTTGTCCAGTTGCTCCATATAAAAATACTTCATGAATATGGTTAGGTCTAATTCTAGAATAATCACCATCTGATATATCACCAATATGATAAAAGTCAGTAATACCACGATTATATGCTTCATAACAAGCGGTATTTACCATTGAAGGTTGACACCAAATACTTCCATAATGAGTATCAGATACGACTAAAATTTCTTTTTTATTAAGTTCCTCTTTCGGAGGTTTTATTATATTATCTTTTCTTTTTTGAAATGTTTTGCGAACAACTAAAGTACCATTTATATCAACTACATCCACTGGTCTTCCATATTCATTTAATATAGTAATCATTCCATATAAAGCATCTGTAGATATATCAAGTTTACTTCTTAGTTCCTCAAAAGATTGTTCTTTTTTTAAAAGTCTATAAATCTTATCAATTGAATCAAAATATGCATGTTTATTTTGAATTACTTCTTTTGTATTTTCAAATTCACCAAGTTCGTTTTTAGATACATTTAATTTTTTAGTGGTTAAATAATTATCTTTACTAGGTTTATAATATGGCATAACTTCAGGAAGTAATCTTTTTAATTTACCAGTTTTTGTATAACTTACATCCACTATTGTTGCACCAATTGTATTTTGTTGTCTATTTGCTTTCATAAGAGGCGTTCTTTCCACTACTGAAGGAACTGAAAATATTTGTGTATCTCTTATCGCAGGAAAATGTTGGGAAGACCTAGTTCCGCTTAAAAATATTGCATCATAGTCTTCATAACTTGACATACTTCTTGAATATGTTTGTGGTGGATAAGCTACTGTGTAAGCATCGCCAGCTTTTAATTGTTCTAATTTAAAAGTTACTTCATTAAAATGAACAGTACAGGCTTTTGGTCCTAAATAAATCATATCTTCCCTTTCTCTTGCAATATATTCACCAACATTTAATTCTCTAGAAAATTTATGATCATTTTTACCGGTAATAAATAAAGTCTTAATACCTTCGACTTTTGGGAAGTATTCAATTAAATGATCTGCTTGTCCATATGCATCATTAGTAATTAAACTTTTACCATATTCAAGATTATTTTCCCCCTTATAAGGTCCTTCGAGTAGGTTTCCTAAAACAAATACATATTTTACACCTGCAATTGCAAAATTTTTATACATATCATTTAAAATTGCAATTTGTTCATTTTTAGAACCAAATCTAGTATCAGAAATAAAGGCTATCTTTGTATTTGAATCAACATCCTCAGTAATATAATAATCATTTTCTTTAGTAAAATCTGGGTGATCATTAATAATTATATAGGCATCTTTATTCTTTTCACTATAAGTTACATTAATCCCTTCATCCTTTAATTTTTTAACAAGTCCTAAAACTTCATATTCACTTATGTCGTATTTTTTTGCAAGCGATGATACTGACTTTTCTTTAACAATATCTTTTTTGATTTCACTTAATAAATCGATTTTCTTTTCTTCCATAAACCTTTCTTAAAAAAAAGAGCACATAAAATTATTACTGCCCTTTCTTATTCTCCTATCATTTTAAGTATAAAATATTTTATAAACTTTTTCAAGTAACTTTACATTTTATTTTGTAAAATAAAACATTAAAAAAGAGTAAAAATTCACTCTAAAATAAATTATTTTTTAAAAGTCCAATCTCTAACTTCTTTTAAATCGATACCATATTTTTTAATATAAGTACTATGTTTTTTAAGCATATCTTCACAGTATTTTATAACTTCCTCTTTGCCTTTAATTTTAACATATTTTAAAGTACTTATAACAAGATTAAATCTATCTATCTTATTTTGAACTCTCATATCAAATGGAGTTGTAATAGTACCCTCTTCCATATAACCAAATACATGCATATTTTGATTATCTCTATTATAAGTAAGTTCATGAATAAGATTTGGATAACCATGAAATGCAAATATAATTGGTTTATTTTTAGTAAATAGTTTATTATATTCACTATTTGTAAGACCATGAGGATGTTTATCATTAGATACAAGTCGCATTAAATCAATAACATTTACTACTCTAACTTTAAGTTTAGGAAGTTTTTCTCTAAGTATAGTAGAAGCTGCAATAACTTCGATATTTGGCGTATCTCCACATGATGCTAATACTACATCAGGATTTCCTTCATCATTTGAACACCATTTAAATGTATCAATACCTTTTGTACAATGATTAATTGCCTCTTTCATTGAAAGCCATTGAAATGATGGATGTTTTGAGGCTACGACTACATTTATATAATTTTCTGTATTTAGACAGTGGTCTACTGTAGAAATTAAAGTATTTGCATCAATAGGAAGATAAATTCTTACTATCTCACTTTTCTTTGTAACCATATGATTTAAAAAACCTGGGTCTTGATGAGTATAACCATTATGATCTTGCTGCCAAATATGGCTTGTTAAAATATAATTTAATGATGGTATATCTTTACGCCAAGAAATTTGATTACACATTTTAAGCCATTTTGCGTGTTGTGAGGCCATTGAATCAATAATTCTAACAAAGGCTTCATAAGAGTCGAATATTCCATGTCTACCGGTTAAAATATAGCCTTCGAGTAATCCTTCGCAAACATGTTCTGATAAAAATGAATCAATTACTCTACCCTCATTATTTAAATATTCATCATATGAATAAATATTTCCTTCGAATTGTCTACTTGTTTCTTCGAATACATGATTAAGTCTATTAGATAAAGTTTCATCTGGAGCAAATAATCTAAAGTTATTCTGATTATTTTTAATAACATCTCTTAAGTATTTACTAAGTTCCATCATATCTTGAGTTTTTACATCACCATGATTACATTTAACTTCATAATCTATAAAATTTGGTAATATTAACTTTTTAGGTTTTAAACCACCATTTGCATATGGACTAGCTCCCATTTTTTTACTATCAACAGGTAAAATCCATTTTACATCTTTTTTAAGTTTACCTTTAGCATCAAATAAATTTTCTGGATGATAACTTTTTAGCCATTCATAAAGTAGATTTAAATCTTCATCATTATCTATAGTAAGAGGAACTTGATGAGCTCTAAATGTTCCTTCGATTTGTTTATTATCCACTACTTTAGGTCCTGTCCAACCTTTTGGCGATTTTAATATAATAAATGGATAATAAAATCTTTTATATTTACCTTTTAAATATTCACTTTTAATTTTTTGAAATCTTTTTATACTATATTCTAAAGCTTTTTGCATTGAATCAAATGGATTAAATAAATTAGCATCGACTATTATAGGTTCATAGCCATAACCATATATTAAATTTTTAAGTTCTTCCTCACTTATTCTTGCAAAGATTGAAGGATTTGCTATTTTATAACCATTTAAATTTAATATTGGTAAAACAAAACCATCTTTTTCTGGATTTATAAATTTATTTAAATGAAGACTTGTAGCAAGTGGTCCAGTTTCCATTTCACCATCGCCAATAACACAAGATGCAATAAGATTAGGATTATCTAAAATAGCACCATAAGCATGAGCAACACTATAACCTAGTTCTCCCCCTTCATTAATTGAGCCTGGTGTCTCTGGAGCAGCATGTGAAGGAATCCCCCCAGGAAAAGAAAACTGTTTGAATAATTTTTTTAAACCCTCTTCATCCTCGGTTATATTTGGATAAACCTTACTATAAGTTCCTTCGATATAGGTATTTGCTACCATAGCATTTCCACCATGACCTGGTCCAGAAATATAAATCATATCTAAATTATGTTTTTTGATTATATAGTTCAAATTTGTATAAATAAAATTTTGAGATGGTACAGTTCCCCAGTGACCGACTAACTTCTTTTTAATATCACTCATTTCTAATTTTCTTTTTAAAAGTGGATTATCAAGAAGATATAATTGACATGCAGATATATAGTTAGCGGCATCAAAATATTTTTGTAAACTTTCTATTTCATATTTTTTTAACATATTTATCAATCCCTTTACTATATATAATTATACAAAATAATTATTAAAAAAACTAGATTTATTTTTTAATTCTTATATCTTAGTTAGTTATGGTTTCTTTTGCTGCATTTATTAAAAAAAATAGTCTAACACAAAAAAGCATTGCAAAAATTTTAATATTTTCTGTATTGCTTATAATGAATGTGAATCAAAAGTTAATTAGCTAATTATTATAACCTAATATAAAAAGGTACATAATATTTTTTTATTATTGCAACTAGTTTTAAACATAGCCCAGTTTTTTTAAAAAATTAAAATAGTTGTTTGCAAAAAAATATTACAATCACGGCATATTCATTTATTCCAAAGAATTTATAAATAAAATGAACGGTTACACTGGTATAATAGCATTAAATAGAAATAAAAAAAGATAAATAAATAATTAAAAAACATCAAATAGCACATATGCTTTTCTATGATTGGTTAATAAAAATGAATATGTATTTGATTATTTTTATATATTATTAATTAAATTTTCTTTTGTCTTATCATTTACACTTATGAACCACTTACCTATACTTGTATTCATAAATTTTTCTATTTCATCAAATGTCCTGCTTTGTTTTGTCTTATATAACGGATCACATACTTTGAAACCATCTTGGCCATAACCTGTAAGTAAAATTGTATGATAAGTGCCCGAAACCTCACCAGCTAATATAACTAAATCACCATTTTGTAATTTTTGTTTTAAAACATCAACAGTTATATCCATGCCATTTACAATTTTTGTACCATTATTTTCTGCATATTTTAAATATTCTTTGTATTCATCCATTGCAAATTTAAAATCTTCCTGATTAATAACCCCTTGATCATTTCTAAACAATTCTTGACTTTCATGGCAAATAGTTGTTTGTAAACCATTTTTTGACATATAAAATGCTAAAGCTGAAAATGGTGTTCCATCCATATATTTTGAACCATATAACCTATATAATCTTCTTTCGTCATACCAATTCGCCTTTGGAATAACTTTATAGTATTCTAGTACCATCATCATACAGGCAATAGCACAAGTATCTCCTCTTTGTTTATATGGTCTTACATCTTTATCCATATTATTTTTCCTTTTCCATAAGTTCTTTTAACAATTTCCACTTCTTCAGGATTATATTCTCTTAATTTATTCAATAAATCTTGTAATGAAATACTGTTATTCATTCAAAACACCTCCTACAAATAAAATAACGGTGCCAAAAAACACTATATTATAATGTAATTTCGGTCACCGTTATTATCTTATTACTAATTGAATCTAAAAGAGAACATGAGTAAATAATGTTAGTATTATATTCATTTCTAACAATTATTCTTTGATTAAATCCAATAATACCATTATAGAAACTCTTTCCCATATAGTCTCCTTTTTAAATTAATTAAAATATATTTTAGCATTCTTTTAGTATTTGTCAATAGATTTTTTATTTAATAAATTGCAACTATTTTATCTACTTAATTTAGATTTTCAATTACAACATATTATCAGTTTTCTAACATCAAGAAGCAGTTCTGAAACTTCATAACCATTTAAATTTCAATTGCTAGCAATATTTATTTCTATGGACTATAAGTTTCAATTTGAAATTTATTATTCTTTATTTTAAATAAAATACTACCATCTTCATCTGTTCTATATATCTTTGAATTATCTAAATTATTTAATACTTCTTTATTAGGATGACCATAACGGTTATTCTTTCCGACACTAATTATTGAATACTTTGGATTAATCTCATTAATAAATTCAATACTTGAACTTCTCTTACTTCCATGGTGTCCTACTTTTAATACATATACATCACTTATATTATATTTTTCTAAAATATCTTTTTCTTTTTCTATTCCTGCATCCCCCATAAACAAAAACTTAAAAGTACCATATTTAGAATAAATCACATTAGAATTGTCATTTTCATTATCATATTCCTTAGTTTGCAAAAAATATAATTTGTTATTATCTATATTTAATTTTTTAATACAGGAGTAATTTTTTATTTTCTTTTTATCTAATTCTTTAATTAATTCTTGTTCTAAATCATTAAACACACCACAATTAAAGATTACTTTCTCAACTTTAAAGTTTTCTACTAAATTAATTGTCTCACCCATATGATCATAATCACCATGTGCTGATTGTCAATTAGTAAGTCGAATGAAATATGGCTACTTTCAAAGAAAAAACACATTTTTTGATAATGCAGTTTTAATTTTATTTTATTCTTTTGTTACATTCAAATTTCAAATCATAATAATCAAACATTCTATATATTAAATTGTTTCCGTACTCTTTTATAGTTGAAAAATCAGACATAAGTTTTTTAAAATCTTCTGAATTTAATATTTCATTTAAATATCTAACAGATAAATAGCTTAAATCATATCCATTATATTCATCATTACAAAATGAATTACCATGTTTCAAATTATTTAAATTTGGTATTATTTTAGTATTCTCTTTTACTTTTAAGTAAAATCTTTTAAATTTTTCTTCATCAGCATATTTATCTTTTTCCCCAGAAATAAATTGAGCCATACCTTCATCATACCAAACTATTCTATTTGAATAATCATTTTTTAATATATACTTCATATATAAAATATGAAACAACTCGTGACTAGCAGTATATAGTCTTTTTAATTGTGTATCTGGTTCAATGCATGCATTAACCATGCCATCATCATAAGTACCTTTTGCATATTTAGGTAATGACACTCTTTCTCCTCTAATCTTATATATAAATTCTCTAAACTCTTCTAAATCGTCAAAATAATTCACAATAATCTGTTCATCAAATTCAATATTAAATAATTTCTTATATTCAACAATCTTATTTTGTAATAGTTTAACTGTTGCATTAGATAATTCTTCCAAACTATCGGAATAATTAATTCTACACAAATTTGTTTCAAGTATTTTTGCCATAATGGTCACTTCCTATATACATATTATATCACACCAATTCATATTCTCTAACTGCAATTCTCCCATCTGAACAATATTCTATTACAAATCTATTTTCTCTCTTACATATTAATATTCCCATAGTATTATTATTAAATTGTTCTTTTATATTTATATCAATATAATTCATATATTTTTGAACTTGTGATATATATTCAACTTTAAATTCAGTTACTTTTAATTCTACGACTACATAACAATTAAACTTTATATTAAATAATAACAAATCAATATAATGATTTCTGTCTCCTATTTTAATTTTATATTCACTACCTATAAAACTAAATGAATTACCAAGTTCTTTCATAAAAGATTCAATATCTTCCAAAATTAAATTATGTAATGCTTTCTCAGTAACTATTTCAGTATTATTTTTATTTCTAATTAGTATAGGATTTGGCACCAAATCTTTTACTTCAAGTTTATCATCAAGAATCAATTTATTTTTAGTTTCAATTGGTAGTCTTTCATATTCATTATTTTTTATTCTTGTTGCTAACTCTCTATATCCAAGACTATTTGATATAGCTAAATTTATATAATATATTATTTCATCAAAATTTTTAATTGATAGTAATTCACGATAATGGCTCCAACTCAATTGTGAACGCAGCGCGTTCACTTTTTTATCTTTAAATAACAAATAAAATTTTCTCATATTCATAAGATTTCTATAACTATATTTTTTATCATTTAATTCTATTATTAATCTTTCTGAATATTCTTTTATTAAACCATCGCCATATTTAGCTCTTTTTTCTCCACCTTGGGCTTCAATAATTAACTTTCCAACATTATAATATGTTTCAACATCACTCTTGTTCTTACTATAATCCTTTACTTTCTTATATACTTCGTTGCTTATTAATAATCCTTTTATTTGATCATAATAATTCATATCTAACTCCTTTCTTAATTGTGTTGCATTTTGCGACACTTTTTCTATGAACTACAAGTCTTAATTTTTAATTTATCATTTTTTATCTTAAACATAATACTACCATCTTGGTCTGTTCTATATACTTTAGATTGTTTTAAATTGTTTAATACTTCTTTATTAGGATGACCAAATCTATTTTTCTTGCCAACACTTATAATGCTAAATTTAGGTTTTATATAATTTATAAAAGTTTTAGTACTACTGGTAATTGAACCATGATGTCCCACTTTTAGAATTGTAATATCTTTTAAAATATATTTATTCATAATAGCATTTTCGGCGTTTTTACCAGCATCGCCCATCAGAAGAAACCTTAAACCTGATTCATTAATTAGGGTAACAATAGAGTTATCATTCTCATTGTCAAATAACTTTGTATTTAAAAATGTAATATTAGGTAAACTTACATCTTTACTTTTATAATATAAAATATTTTTTTTATTTAAAATATTTATTATATTTTTTTCTAATGGTTTAAATCCATCATTATTAAAAATAACATTTTTAACTTTGAATTTATTTATTACATTTTCAGCATCACCACAATGATCAAAATCTCCGTGAGTAAGTATTAAATAATCTATTTTACTTATTCCTAAACTTTTTAAATACATTAAAGAACTATCACTAACACTCCTATTTCTAATTCCTCCGGTATCAAACATATATACTTTACTTTGATTTTTAGTTATATAAAGCATACTATCACCTTGGGAAACATCTAAAAATATTATATTTGTAAAAGTATTAAAAAAAGGAATAACTTTTATAATAATAATTAAGTTTATTAAAAAAACTAAATATCTTTTCTTATTAAAATATATAAAAGAAATTAATAATATGTAATAAATTATAATAAAAACTATACTTGTTTTAGGAATAATTATTTTAGTAAAATTAACTATACTTAAATAATATGCTACTTTTTCCATTATAAAAGTTAAGAATGTAAATATAGGATTTAAAAATTTAAATAATACTGTAACAAGAGCAAAAGGAAATAAAATATAACTTACAAAAGGAATAAGTAAAAAATTAGAAACAAATACCATTAAATTAATTTCATAATTTAAACTTACCGTAATAGGTAATGTAAAAAGTGTCATATAAAATGTAATAATAACTAAATTTTTAAAATAATTTTTATGTAAATATTTATTTATTATAATCATTGTAAAAAAACAAGCAAATGAATATAAAAAACCTACATTAGTAATAAAAAATGGATTAATTAAAATAAGTAAATATAGTGATAAAAGAAAGACTTTCATTCTAGATAATTTAAAATCATAATCTTTATTTATGCTATTAATTATAAAAAATACTACTACCCTAAGAATCGATGCAGTAAAACCAGTTATAAAAGCATAAAAAAGTAAAACAATACTAATAAATTTATTCTGACTTTTTTTAGAAAGAAAAAATAATATTTTACGCATTATAGATACAAACACGCCAACATGCATACCACTTATTGCAAGAAGATGAGCAACTCCTATATCTTTATAATAATTATAACTTTCATCTATACCTTTTTTATCTCCGAGAATAAATAGTTTTAAATATGGATTAAATGAAACTTTTTTAGAAAGAGAACTTTTTAAATTATTTAAAATATTATTATTTTTCTTAATTATTTCAATTTTATTAACAGTCCCTACTTTATAAATACCATTATTATATAAATATTTTTGATAATTAAATGTATTTGGTATAGTATTTTTTTTCGGCGCAATAAGTAAAACATTTACTGTTACTTTATCACCCTCATTTAAATCAAAATCATCGTAATAAAACATTTGAATATTTTCCTTATCTTTTAAAACAAAACTCACCTTTTTTTCACTTAAAATTACTTTAGAAACTTTTCCAGTTAATGTATACTCCTTATCTTGATAAACTGATTTATATTTTATTATATATACTTTTAAAATAGCAAAAATACTTAAGATAATTCCAATTATTAAATAAAATAGGAAAGAGTTTAAAACTTTTTTCATATTGTAATAAACTCTTTGATTTGTTCAAATAACTTTTCTGATATGCCTGTTACATTTTTAAGATCTTCGATAGATTTAAATAATCCATTTTCATTACGATAATCAATAATATTTTGTGCTTTAGCATCTCCTATACCTGATAAAGATGTAAGTACTTCTTTTGTAGATGTATTAATATTTACTTTATTATTTTCCGTTTCACTTTTACTATTAGGAACTTCTTCTGGTTTATTTTCATCACTAGTTATAACGGATGCTCCCTTATCAGTGCAAACAGAAATATCTTGTTTTGGACAATTACATTCATAAGTTTCTTCTTTAGTATTAAGTAAACTATATTCATAATTTGTGTAAACATAGACTACCATTTCTTTTGAAACATTTTTACTTAAATTAATATTTTTAGTATAAGCATTATTTTTTAAACCACCAGCCATATTAATAACATCATTAATAATATTATTACTAGTTACCTTAAATACTCCAGGACTATTTACTGCGCCTTTAATTTCTACATAAAACTCTGAAAGTTTTTCTTTTTCATTAGAATCATTCTTAAAGGTTTCAACAACCTCTTGGACTTGATTAATATTATCACTTTTAAAGCCTTTTACATAGTAAAAATAAGCAAATAATCCATACTGAATAATAATAAGTAATATAACAAAACTTATTAGAAAAGTATTCAAATATTTCTTAATCATAAAATCCTCCTTTCATATATATTTATTACCGGAAAATTTCTGATTTCCTCCTTTTTTTGAAAAGTTTTTTTTAAAAAAATAAAAAATGCCTAATTTTGGGCATATATTAGGCAAATTATTTTTTGTAAAGTGTTTACGCATATAATTGTAAAGCAATGTAAAATATAAAAATCAGTATTTTTACATACTGATTAATTTATTTTGACTCTTAATAAATCATTTTCATTTAAATGCCTATCAACTTTTAACTTGATTATCATTCTAGGCATATTTGCTTTTTCAATTAATTCATCATTTTCATTATATATTTCATTTACTATGTAATCAAAAGTTTCTGTATTAGGTCCAAAAAACTGAATAATATCTCCTTTTCTAAAGAAATTTCTTTCTTCGATTACCGCAATATGAGTATTTTCATCGTATGATTTAACAATACCTAAAAAGTCTTGATTACTTTCTTCATCACGCAAATTATAATATTGATCATTTGCACTGGGAAGGTTTTTAAAAAACTGTGGAGCACTATCTCTATTTGCAACCCTATTAAGAATTTTTAAATAATATGATTTATCTTCTTCGGTTAGAGTATTATTTAATATTTTATCAATAATTTTACGATAGCATAGTATAACTGTAGAAATATAGTATATAGAACGCATTCTACCTTCGACTTTAAATGTAGTAACTCCTAAATCAATCATTTCTTTAATGTTTTCTATCATATTTAGATCTTTTGGTGTCATTGTAAATGGAGCAATACCCTCATTAAAAACCCATCTACAAATTTGAGCACATCCACCCCTGTTAGAGTCTCTTCCTGTCATAAACGAAGATAATATACATTTACCAGAAATGCTCATACACATTGCCCCATGGACAAAACATTCAAGTTCAAGACCAGTTTTACCCTTTATAGCTTTAATATCATTTGTTAATGCCTCCCTTGCAAGAACTATTTGGTCTACACCAAAGTCTTTATAAAACTCTGCAGTAAAGGAGTTAAGTGTACTTGCTTGAGTAGAAAGAATTACCTTTGTTTTAAGTTTTAAATCTTTAATCATTTTTAAAACTACAATATCACTTGCAATAATTCCATCAACATTAACATTTTCAAGGTATAATAAATAATCCTTTAAACCCTCAAGGTTTTCATTATGAAATACAATATTTACAGTAACATATACTTTTTTATTTAAACTATGAGCATACTCTGTAGCTTTTTTGATATCATCTAAATCAAAATTTTTAGCATTAGCTCGAAGTGAGTAATTTTGACCACCAAAGTAAACTGCATCTGCACCATATAAAAAAGCAAATTTTAATCTTTCAAAATCTCCTGCTGGAGCAAGTAATTCTATCATTTCTTGTCCCCCTTTATTTTATAAATAGTTTTATTATGTAAAAATCCATGATCTGTTTCTACATTTATTTTTCCATTTACTAAATCTTTTAAATCATTTTCACTTAAACATATTGGATGATATATTGCATACTTAATATCTTTGTTTAAATTATTAAGTCCATTAAAATAAGGTAAATGATAAAAATATGTACCATACTCATTTTCAAATAAAATAAATTTATGATTATTATTTTCTATAACCAAAGGATTTTCATACTTAACATTTTCATGTTTACTATAGTTTTTAATTAAGTATCTTCGTGAATAAGCACTTCCAATAAGACCAAAAGCATATAAAGAAACCTTTTTCGAAGATTTAGATATAATTTCCTCTACTTCATCCTCAGTTATATCAAAAGGAAGTATTACACTATCTACATATTCATTATAAATATTAACACTTTCATAATTACAAGCAAAATGACTTGGCATTAATATCTTTTCTATTTTAACATCCTCTAGCATTTTAATAATACCAACATCATCAAAGATAATCCCTTTTATATTATTTGGAAGTTTATGAAGTAACATATTTAAATTATTTGCGCTTTCCTCATCAAGAACTCTATTTACAAATAAATAACTATTTTCTTCCTTAATTTCACTTAAAGAAAATTCATTTTCTACGCCAACACAAAATGAAAAAAGTGGATAAACAAAATTATCTATCCCATTTTCCTTAAGTAAATTAATTTCTTTTTCACTTTTAATAATAAAAAGTTTATTCATGATTTCTCTTCTTACTAACTGAAAGTCCATCTCCTATATCATAAAAGGTTGTTTCAAAATCAGCATTATTTTTTAGAAAATCTATATAACTTTCAATTTTTGATACTAGTTGGCGTAAATTCTTACTTTCAATTGTATCACTTTTACCTACATAACCATGAAATTTTAAATTATCAGTTATAATAACACCTGTATCCTTTAAAAAATACTGATATTTTTCAAAAAATCTTGTGTATTGTCCTTTAGCGGCATCAATAAAAATTAAATCATATTTAGCCTCCACTGGAATATTTAACTCTAGAGCATCTTGAAGTGCAACATTAATTTTCTTATCAAGACCACATTCTTTAATATTTTTAACACACTCTAAATATCTTTTTTCATCTCTTTCAATTGTGGTTACATAAACATCATCTTTAGCACTTGCCATAAGTATAGCAGAATAACCTATTGCACTACCTATTTCTAATATATTTTTTACATTATTATCTTGAATATATTTCATAATAAATGCTATTGAATTTTTTTCAATTATCGGAACACTATTTTCTTCCGCGTATTTTTCTATTTCCTTTAATTTTTCTTTCATTTTTAATTTTCACCTAATTTCTTTTGAATTTCATAAAACCCTTTTATATCCTCGGCAAAATAAACTTTTCCTGTATTTATATCAGCATAAAAGTATTCAAAGTTTGTGTCTGATGGATTAAGTGCTGCATTAATACTTTCAAGTGATGGGTTACATATTGGACCTACAGGAAGACCAATAAATGATAAATTTCTTGTATTATATGGATTAACTGCATTAAGTTCTTTAGTGGTTATTGTCTCTTTTAAAGATAAATGAGATCCATAATATGCTGTAACATCCATTCCAAGAGCCATCTTTTTATCAAGTCTTGTATAAATAACTTGACTTACTTTTTCTCTATCTTCTTTATTAACAGCCTCTTGTTCTATAATCGAAGCAATTGTAAGAAGTTCATGTATAGAGTACTTACTTTTTTTTAAATCTAAAGTACTTAATTTCTTTTTAGTATTATTAAGCATTGTTCTAACTATTGTTTCAAATGATGAATTTTCATAAAACTCATAAGTATCCGGATATAGGTAACCCTCTAAAGAGTAGTAAATATCCTTATTTTTTATATCATTTGTTATAAATGAATAATCTTTAATTAAACTATCTAAAAATTTTTCATCTTTTAAAGTTTTAATCATATCATCATAGGTAATATCAAAATTAGCCTCAATTTGTTTTAAATAAGTTTCTATGCTTTTACCTTCGACAAATGTAATATTAATAGTTTTAATAATTTGATCTATTTTACCATCATTAATTTGATTAATTATACTTATTGCATTTTGCTTTTTATTAAATGTATATTTACCTGCTTGTAAGTTTAAACTTGGATTTATAAATACATAAGCAAGAGTTGTAAATTTACTTTTAATAAGTCCTGCTTTTTTTAAATTTGATACTATTTTTATTTTATTATCACCAGCATTTACACTAAATGATACTAAAGCATCCTCTTTGTGACCTGTAAAAAGTGTAATGTAAGAAAATACTCCAATAAATAAAATAACCACTGCTACAGCTATAATTATTATATTTTTCTTTTTCATTTTGCCCTCTTTATTTTATCTAATATTCTATTTGCTATTTCAATTTCTTTATCAGTTAATTCATTAATAACTAAATCATCTTTAATTTTACCAATGTAAGCATAAGTTAATCCTTTACTAGTTTCTTTATTATCAGTGTATACTATTATAGTATCATCATTTTCATTTTCAAAAGTGAAAAGAACATTATACTCTGATTTAACTTTACCATTTTCTAATATAACTTTAGCCTGCATTCTTACTCCTTATATATGTTTCAAGAATTATGGCAGCCGCTTGCATATCAACTTTATCTTTAATATCTTTTGCATGTTTACCATTAGCAAGCAAAATCTTTTGTGCCTCAACTGAGGATAATCTTTCATCCACTAAAGATAGCTTTATATTAAGTGTTTTTAGTAGTTCACAAAAATTATAAGTTCTTTGAGCAGCAAAGCCCTCACTTCCATCCATATTTTTAGGAAGCCCAATTGCTATTTCAGTAATGCCTTCTTTAGCAATTATTTCCTTAAGTTCTTGAAAAGCAGTTTCATACTCTTCACTTTTAAATCTAATAACTTTATAAGGTGTAATAATTGTATTTGTTCTATCAGAAATTGCAATACCCAATGTTTTTGTACCTAAATCTAGGCCCATATATCTTGTTTTCATCGTCCTAAATACCCATTTATAATTGCCATTAATACTTCTTCGCGAGAAAATTTAGCAATCTTTTTTCTAGCATCTTTGTATGATGTTATGTAAGTTGGATCTCCAGATAATAAATATCCAATTAATTGGCTCGTAGGATTATATCCTCTTTCCTCGATGGCCTTAATAACTTCATTAATGCTTATCATAATTAACTCCTGTCTTAAAACTTTTAAATCAAATATTGAAGTCTTGTCACAGTTCATTAAAATCTCACTTCCTTGCAACTTTATTTTATCAAAAAAAAAGTTAAACTGCAACTAAACACAGTAACTTTTAAAATATACAAACTTTTGTTATTGATACGTGTTATACCTGATGTTTTAAAATATAACACACATTAATTCACTTTTAAATTAAAGCTTCTTCATAATATAACTAATATTAAACTTAATATCAATATTACTTATTTAGATTTTTTTCTATTAATAGTTTTATCATAAATAATATCAATACTAGAAAGTAACATACTTGAAAGAAGTGCTCCTCCGAATACATCTGAAAAGAAATGTGCTCCAAGATATATACGAGATATTCCAACCAAAAGAGGTATAATACCTAAAATAACACTAAATATTATTTTATATGTTTTAGAAATTTTACTTTTTAATATAAAGTAAATTAAAAATCCATATAAAGTAACACTTGCCATTGTATGACCACTTGGGTAAGAAAAAGTATTTTCCACTACAGTAATATATTCTGGTCTAGGTCTTCGAACAATAACTTTAACAATATTATTTATTAAAGTAGATATAATCAAAATACCAGCACATTTATAAGCATATTCTTTTTGCTTTTTATAAAGTAAAATAGCAAATACTAAAATGCACAATCCGATTATAAAAGGAGTACTACCTAAAAATGTAAATATCTTCATAAATTTAGTGGTCATTTCACTAGAAAATCTAATTATAAAATTATGAATACTTTCATCAATACCAACATATTTATTATCAATAACTAAAATACTATTAATAACAAAAAGTGCAAGTAAAGTAAATGGTATATAATATTTTTTATTTTTCATGTTTTTCTCCTACAAAAATAAAGGTTCTTTGAATAACAAAGTTTACAACAAATAAAATTATATCAACTATTAATTTAATTATCATTGAACTTATATGAGTTAATTTAACTATATATTCTACAGCAAGTCCTGATACAAACATTTGAATTATACATAAACAAGCATATTTAATTAAAGATGAACTATTTCTATTTTTAAATACTACATTAGAATTTACTAAGAAGTTATACATACTTGATAATACTCTTGCACATATTGTTGAATAAAGTATTGAATTAGTTCCCCCAATAATTAAAGAGAAAATATAAAATAATAGATAATCTAATATAAATGAAGAAAGACCTGCTAAAATAAATTTAAAGAATAATTTATAGATTTCAAATGAATCTTTAACTGGATTAAAATGACTTTCACTATTACTATTTTCTAAATATATTGTTTCTATAGGAACTTCAATAATAGGAATTTTTTTATTCATTGTTTCAATTAACATATTTGTTTCATATTCAAATCTATCACCTTTAACAGTCAAAAGGCTACTCATAACTTTAGTTGGATAGCCTCTTAAACCTGTTTGTGTATCAGTAATTGAAAGCCCTACAAAAGTTTTAAAAACACCCCTAGTGATTTTATTACCAAATTTATTTCTTGTAGGAACATTTTCACTATCAAAATCACGGCATCCAAGTATTAAACTATCTGGATGTTTTAATATTTCATTACTAACTTTTTCAATATCTTTTATACTATGTTGACCATCACTATCTGCAGTTACTACACCTTTTAATTTAGGATATTTTAAAAGTAAATAATTAAATGCATCTTTCATTGATCTACCTTTACCTAAATTAACATAATGATGTAAAACAGTTATTTTTTTCTTTTCAAGTTCTTTGAAAAAACTATCATATTCTTTATTACATCCATCATCATATACTAATACATTTTTAGTACTTTCAAGTAAATTATCCAAAAACTTTTTAAATATTTCAATATTTGGATTTAGTGTAGGAACCACTACAAAAATATCTTCCATTAATTATCACCTTTCGATTTCATAGTTATTAGTCTATATGCTCCATCAATATAAGCATAATAGAATGTATCATTTAATGTATCAACCCTTTTTTCACCATTAACTAAAGTCATATTCTTTTCTAAATAAATATCTACACTAAAGGCATTTTCATTATACACTGTAAACCCATTCATTTTTACATTAGTAAATGTATCTTTATCAAGAGTATGCATTGAGGTAAATGTTATATCTACATTTGTTGCCCAGCTATATGCTCTTTTATATAGTGCTGTTCCTTCGACTAAATTAGGTGTCAAAGTATAAAGTCCATATCTTTCTCCGGGTAAATCTGCAGTTAAGAATAAACTCCAATTTTTAGCAAATGTTAATGGATCATAATCTTTATTTGTAAGTTTTTCAAAAGCAGCATCCTTATCATCAGTTTTAAAATATGTTACCCCATAATAATTAGACTTTTCATTAGTTACTTTTACTTCATTATTTCCATTCATTACTTTAATTTTAGGTTTTTTAGTTAAATTAGTTATTTTATAATGATTTTCATATGGTAAATCAACTTTATTATATACTTCAGAGTATTCTTTAATTTCCTCTTTACTTAAAAGATCATCATCACTAACTTTAATATCATTAATATATAAATCATAATTACTATTTACATATACATCAATATTATAAATACCATTTTTACTATATGTTTCTATTTCTTTAATAGAATATTCTTCGAAAGAAAGAATTCCTAGTCTTCTTACCTTTTTACTATCTAAAGTTACACTAGCAATCATAGTATCATCAGCATAAATATCATAAGTACTTTCTTTATCATTTTTCTTATAACTTAATTTACTTTCATTAAATAATTCTTTATATCCCTCTTCGAAAGAAGAATTTTTTTCATATTTACTTTCAACTTTATTATAAGATAAATATTTATTTATATTTCCTACTTTACTTGCAGTTTTCATATCCTTAATTAAAGATGTCATATACCCTTCGATATTACCTTTTTCATACATTTTTAACGTAGTAGAAACATATATTAAACATGCTTCACTAGCAATCAATAATAATAAAAACCATATAAGCAAGGATTTTTTATACCCTGTCATTTTCTTTTTTCTCTTACTCATTTTATACCTACTTTTCTATAATAAATGCCTCAGGTAAACGCCAAGATGAATTTGAATAATATAAGGTTACCGAAGTCATTAAATATTTATCTTCGTAATACATTGTTGAGGATGAACCACCATCAAGATTCGCAGCATTTACTGCACCATATTTTTCCATAACTTCAATTAAGTCTGATGCTGTTGCACCTAGATGACCTGAAGCACCTCTTCCATCTGTAACAAGAAGTAAGACTGTTCCATCAGCTTTTTGACCAATTGCTGTACGAGGATTTGCTCCACTTCCAAGTCCATTACTTTCTCTTTTTTCACCATTAATAATAAGTTTTACAAAGTGATTATTTGCATCACTTGCTTCCTCTTGAAAAGTAACTGCATCTCTTATTTTTTCCTCTTTTACAAGTTTTTCTACACCACTTTTATCAAGTCCTTGTAAAGGAAGTATTTTTAAAATATTATTTTCATCAAAACCAATTAAATGATAACCAACACCATTTGGACTATTCCAAACAATTTCACCTTTTGAAACAACAACACCCATTGGATACCCACCTTTATTAAGAGTAGATACATAAATACCACCATTTACTCCACCGATAGCATCATTTTCCTTAACTATTTCATCAAGAGTTTTACCATATTCAGAAAATGGAGCAGTAGTTGCTACTTTAACTCTTGATGGATCACTAATTATCATCATAGTTCCATGAAAATTACTACCATTAACCTCTTCGATTTTAATATCTTTTTTATTTTCATTACTAACATCAATTAAATTACTATCAACATCTTTATTTAATTCTTTTAAAGAGTTACTATTTACTATTTCATTAATAATCTTATTAGGAAGAACTAAATGAACAACAAATTTAAAAGCACCTGTCTCTAAAAATGTTGTTGTAAATATATTTCTCGCAGACTTACTTGGACCATAACATATAAGAAGTAAAGATGCATATAAAGTAAATACTACCATTAATATAAACACTCCAATAAAAGATAAAACTTTCAAGATATTTTTTAAAACTTTTTTCATAATAAACTCCATCCTATAACTACAATTAGTTTATCATACTTTAATATGAAAATAAAGAACTTTCTTACCACTTTCTTTTTATTTTTATATTTGATAAAATATTATTGAAAGGATAGATTAAATGAAAAAAATATTTTTATTAATTGCAGTTTCATTATTACTAATTACCGGTTGTAAAAAAGAAAACAATATTACAAAAATGAGTTTAAAAAGTATCTTAAAAGCCTCAACTAAAGGAGTCCAGTTACCAGATAATTATATTACTAAAATTACAAAAGATAATTTTGAGGACTATTTTGGTGATGCTGATATTGATTTTAAAGAAGCAATAGTTTCCGAAGCAAATATTAATGCAATTGCCTATATGATAGGAATAATTAGATTAAATGATAATGAAGATACTCAAAAAGCAGTAGACACTTTAAAAAAATCAGTTGATCCTAATAGATGGATATGTGTAGTTCCAGATAGTGTAATAATTGATAGTAATCAAAATGTAATAATAATTATAATGGATGAAAAAAATAATGCCGATACTATTCATAATAATTTTAAAAACATAAAATAACCCAGTATAAATTACTGAGTTTTTTTTACTATTAACAGTGTAAAGTTAAATAACAAGTTATTTACTAAATAATCAAATAATTATATAATTTAGATGGTGATGATATGAAAAAATATATATTTAGAGAATATGATGTAAGGGGTATCTACCCTACTGATTTAAATGAAGAAGATGCATTTACTTTTGGTCATGCTTTTGCTTCATACATAAAAAATAATAAAGTAATAATTGGTCATGATAATAGACTTTCCTCTGAGGGATTAAATTCTTCCTTAGTAAATGGGCTTTTACAGGGAGGTGCTCACGTAATTGATTTAGGATTATGTACTACTCCTATTTACTACTATTATAAAAAACTACTTAACGTAGAAAACGGCATTATGATTACTGCCTCTCATAACCCTAAAGAATATAATGGTTTTAAATTTTCTTTTTCAATAAAGGGAAATGCCTGTGGTAAAGAAATATATGATTTTAGAGATTTTCTATTTAATGGCAATTTTAGAAATGCCCAAGGATTTTATCAAGAATATAATGATAATTTTGAAAGTTATATAAATAAAATTACTGAAAGTATAGATTTAGGAAGTAAAAAAATAAAAGCAGTATTTGATCCAGGTAATGGTACAGGAAGTATAATTTTAGAAAGAATACTTAAAAAATTTGATATTGATTATAAAATAATTAATGGAATTAGTGATGGAAACTTTCCAGCTCATCATCCAGATCCTTCAGTCGAAGAAAATATGCAAATGTTAAAAGAGGAAGTTAAAAACAATCATTTTGATATAGCTCTTGGTATAGATGGTGATGCTGATAGAGTTGGAGTTGTTGATAATAAGGCAGTATTTACTCCAATTGATAATGTAATGATAAATATGTATAAGTATTTAAATCCAAATTTAAAAAATAGAAATGCAATAATGGATGTTAAATGCTCTAAAGCAGTTATTGATGAAATGCAAAAAATTAACTTACCTCTTACAATTTATCGTACAGGTAATAGTTATATGAATTTAAAAATAAATGAAATGAATTTAGATTTTGGTGGAGAGTTTTCTGGACATCTTTGGTTTAAAGATAAATGGATAGGAACTGATGATGGAATATATAATGCTTTAAGAATAATTGAAATGCTATCTAAAAGTGATAAAACATTCAGTGAAATGAGCCAAAGCATTCCAAAATACTACCATACTCCTGAAATTAAAATTGAAGTAACCGAAGAAAATAAATCAAAAATAATTGATAAATTAAAAGAATATCTTGATAATGAAAATATTAAATATAATAATATTGATGGCATAAGAATTGATTATGAAGATGGATTTACATTAATAAGACAATCTAATACAGGTCCTGTTCTTACAGTAAGATTTGAAAGAAAAGACGAAGAAACTTTAGAAAAAGAAAAACAAAAATATTTAGATTTAATCAAAAAAATATCATTAGAAATTAACTAATGATTTTTTTATTCCATAATACTTTTCCATTTTGCTTTCAAAGTTATATTATCAAATATTAAAGTATTTTCATCAAATTTTTTATCATCATAATACCAACCTTCAAAAGTATACCCCTCTTTTACAGGAGTTGGTGGTAATTCAATTTTTTGAGCAGGTCTAATAGATATAGCTTCATAGGTTTGTGCTCCATCAGTATCAAAAGTTACTGTGTATGACTTAGTACACCAAAGTACTAAAAAAGTTAGTAAAACAGCAATCATAATACCTAAAAAAATATATGTAAACTTATATGCTTTTGTCACACTTTTCACCCTTTTTTCTATTTTCTATCTATTAAAATAATATAATATTTTTAATGTTTAGTCAATAAATTGATTTATATTTTTATTATTTTATATTTATATAACTAATTTTTATTTATATTACTCTACTGTTTTAGTAATGATATTAATTTTATCATTTAACTTTTGATTTTCCTCTTTTAAAGAATTATTTTCTTCTTTTAAAGTATTATAATTATCTAAAAGTTCATTATACTTATCTATAATTTCATCATATTTTTCATTAATATCATCAATTATATCAGTTTGATTTTTAATATTTTTATATTCTTTTTCAATATTATTTTTTAAAATATTAATATTTTTTTCATTAGCATAAATTTTAATTATACTATTATCCTCAAAATCATAATTATATATTTTATTATGTTTTAAGTTTTGTAAAAAATCATCAAATATTTTTTTTACATTTACTTCATAATCATTTAACACAATTCTATAAATGTAATTTTGATATTCTGTATGCGATGCAACAAAATCTGGATAAGTTTCTACTTCAATTTTAATATTATCTAATGTATTATCAATTACATATTCATAATGAGTATTTGTATCAATTAAAAGATTATCTTGCATCTTTACATTAAACTCGCTTTTTGTAGTTTTAAACTTTGGAGAAATACTATTTATATAACTAATTTTAGATATCTCAATTGAAAATAATCCAGAACCTATTCCAAATATAGAAAGTGATGCAATTAAAGTAATAAGCATTCTTTTGAATGGAATTTTCTTACTAAATAATAAGTCAAATAAGAATTCTATAGTTAAAATATTTAAGAAAATAATTGATAATGAAATAAGAATTAAGCCAATGTATGTAAGTCCGTTAAATGCAAAATATAATATTATAATAAGTCCTATAAAAAATATAATTAAAGTAACTAGAAATGGAAATGTAAAACAAGCTATAAAAAATTTAACAAAAACAATTAAAATATTAGAAAATAAATTAATAAATGAATAATCATTTCTCTTTATTTCTTTTATAGGTTTACTTTCCTTTACCTCTTTTGTAAATTTTAAATCATTATCTTTTTTTAAATCCATTTTGTCTAAAAAACCTATTTTAAATATGTATATCATTACTATAATAAATAAGGCAACATAAGCAAATTCAAATATAAATTCAAAAAAGTTTGCCACAAAAATTGTAAAATCATTTTGACTAACACTTGTTATTAAATTAGTTACTTTATTACTTAATAAGTTAACTGGTAACTTTAATATTAATAATGCTAAAAATGTAAACATCATAACTAAAAAACATTTTGTATTATCAAGAAGTGTATTATTAACAATAAAGTTATAAGTATTTTTTACAAAACTAAAGAAACTATCAATTACATTTTTATCTTTATTTTCAGTATTATTAATATCTACCTCATCATTTGTAAGACTATCTAAAGTAACATTAAATATTTTGCATATTGCAAGTAATTTGTCCATTTCTGGGTATGTTTGTCCACTTTCCCATTTTGATACAGATTGCCTTGATACATCAAGTGATGCTGCTAAGTCTTCTTGACTCATCTTATTTTCTTTTCTAAGTTTTACTAACTTTTCACTAAAATTCATAATCTTTCCTTCTTTCTAAAAAGATTTTATCATGTAACTCAGTTGCGGGGAACCAATTTTAGGTTGTTTTTTGTAACTTTTTAGTTGCATTATCTATAATAAGCTTGTTCTTTTACATGTCCATCTTTATCAAAATAACTTGCATACTCTTTTTCTAAACTTAAATATTCATTATATTCATTTATAGCTCTTGGATCACTTCCAACAATGCATGAAATAATACTATAATCATCATTAATTAAAATGAAAAAGTCTTTATTATATATTATCTTTAAAGCATGTGATAAATCTAAAACCCCTAATGTTTTTTCATAATATATTTTATTTATATTTGTTATGTCTTCTTTGGTAATATACTCTTTTTCTATTTCTTTGGTTTCCATTCTTGGATCTAAATATCTAACAGTGGCTTCAAAACTTGAGGTAGTATAAAGTGATGTATCATCTTTTTTCGTAATTATATAGTTTGCATAATCATAGCCGCCTAAATTTGCATACATATCTGGGGTTTCATTTAATGGTCTTAAATTTTCATAACTAATAAGGCCCATAGGCATCATTTCATAACCACCAATTCTTTCAATTTGATTTTTATAATTACCCATGAGTACTAAAGAAATACTTTTTTCTTTGCTTTCGTTTAACGAAGAAATATTAATCATTTTTTCAAAAGCAGTTTTTGCTACATCAAATATATTTCTCATATAATCAATATTTTTTACGCTTATAGATTCAATTGAGTTACATAAAAGTACATTTCCATTTCTTACAAAAGGTATCATTGCACAAACATTTTCCTTACTATCTTTTATAACTAAAACTCTTCCGTTAACGTTTTCAGCACAGTACCTAACAAAAGAGTCCGCTTCCCCACCTATTTTAAAACAACAATTAGTTTTTGAACCCATTACAAATAAATTAGGATCATCACAAGAAAGTGTTTCGTAATAATAACCATCTTTTGTGCCACTTACATAAGGAATGGTTTTTTGATAGTTATGACGCACCTTTCTATATTCCTCACTTATATTTTGAATAATACTATTATCATTAGTAAATGATTGAAACTTTTTATTATCTACACATTCATTAATTATACTTCCCTCAAGTGGTGCTAAATCTGGATCAAGAGGTCTTAATATACCATTTTTAAGTAAATCTTTATAAAAATCTATTTTATTATAAATATGTTGTGTTTTAAATCTTTTTTCATATTCACTAAAGCCAGCATATATAACATCAACATTTTGTGATATTTCATAATCGTTATTAAGAATACTTTTTAATAATCCATTTGGACTAAAAAAGAAATTAATAAACTGCTCATCATAAACAATTTTACCAGAATTTAAATGAATTTTTTGTAAATCTATTAAATATAAACTACTAAATACTTTTCTAAATTTATTTTCATCTTTATTTAACATATTAATTAACTTTTCAGAGTTTTGATAACCTAAAACAGCAATTAAATTTATAGCAAAACGCATTTGTCTATCATAATTATAATGTTTAAAATCCTCGAAATTATTTTGAACTATATTAATTAAGTTTTTAACTTGTTTAGGTTTAATATCAAGTAGTACCTCTAAAGAGTTATTATCAAAATTATTTAATTTATCTTTATATTTTCCTTCGACTAAAATTCTTTTATAAGAACTATAATCATACTTTATAATATCAATAAGATTTATATCACCACTTAATAAATAACCAATAATTTCATTTATTTTAGAATCTATATTTTCCAAATTAGAATTTTCCTTAAGAATATTAGATTTTAAATAATCATTTAAAGTAGATATAACTTTATCATTAAGTTTACCAGTTTGAATGTAATCTTTTTTCATTTGTAAAAAAGCATTAATAAAATTTATATCTTTAATATCTTTATAATCTATATCTATATTTTTAATTAATCCTTTATTAAAAAGTATTTCATATTCATTAAATATTACATTATAATCGAATCTTTTATCATCAAAACTATTTTCATTAATATCATTTATATTTGATATATCAAAAAACAAAGGTACAGTTTTAGCAATAGTAATAAGCATTTTTTTATAATACTTTTCATAATCATACATATAAATATACATAAAAAGTTTACTTGCATTATCAAAAGAAATAGAACATAAATTTATTAATTCTTCCTCAGTAAAGTCACGAAAGCCATCTTCATTTAAAAACATCGTATTATTTATTTTAATATTTGGATGAGCATTAATAAACTGTTCTTTTGTCATTTTTACCTCCGATTAATTTATATTTTTAAGACAGTATTTGCATGATATTTATAATGTCTATAATATGAGCATTTTATATCATCGATTGGTTTTACACCTAATGTTACAACATTTTATGAACTTAGTTTATTATTTTCTTTTTCATAAAATTCACACCTATTTATAGTATATATTTTTTTATAAATATTGTATATCATTTAACATACACTTTACATTTTGATTTACACTATACAATTTTCAAGACTTTTACTATACAATTTTCAGAAAATAAAAACTTTATTTAACTTTTTCTCCATTTTCACAGTGATGATAAAATTCTAATAAACTTATTCCATATCTTGGTTTAGAATATTTAAAAATAAATAAATTTGTATCATCATAATTATTATTTAATTCATCATTTATAAACTTTTCTTTAATGTCATTTAAAACACTATTTTCTGAACTATATTTTCTAATTCCACGGTATTTTTCCCAAGAATGTTCAAACCAATAATAGTCATTATCAATTTTATATATTAAAAATGTATGTGTTGGACAAATATTATCAGAATAATATACTATAAAATATGTATTAAATTTAATGTTTTTCTTATCAAATAAATATCTTTCTAATTCTACTTGATCCCAACAAACTCCTACTTTATTATTTAAAGTTTCATTTGGAGATTGTAATTTATATTTATTGTCAAAGGCTTCATCAATGTCAAAATGTATATTTCCATTTATATCTAAATAACCATATTTAATATCATTCATAATATTCATTATATCATTTTCCATATATCATATATTTCCTTTCTAAATATTTAATTTTTATCTAAGCTTTCCGCGATTTGATTTAATTTATTAATAGAATTTAAATACTCTTTTTCAATAGGAGTAAGTTCTTTTATTTGATATTTTTCATACTCTATTTTTGCTTTTTCCATAGCTTTTTTATGACTAATTTTTCCAGGATTAGTTAATACTTCAGCATTCAATGAATTCAAAATATTATCTAGTTGATTTATATAATCTTTCATTCTCATTGTTTTATGTTTCATCGCTTGAAACTCTGCAAAATCAAAATAACCGGAAACTAGATTATTTAACATCTTTAACTCTTCTTCCGTTAAGTAATTTTTAGCAATTTCTATATCATTAATACTTGGTAATTCGCCTTTAAAACTAGTAAGTCCCATAAATGGTTTATTTGAATCTGCTCTATTATATATCACTTCAGCTGCCGTGTTTCCGTGGGCAGCATAATGAAATTTGTTTTGTACCATCTTAAAGAACTTTATTGTTTCAGCTGCTTTAGGATTATAATCAATAGCAGTAGCATATAAATCTAAAACTTGTCTATATAATACTTTTTCAGACGACCTTATATCTTTAATGCGATTTAAAAGTTCATAAAAATATTTTCCACCACCAAGATTTTTAAGTCTTTCATCATCCATAGTATAGCCTTTAATTATATATTCTTTAATTCTTTCTGTAGCCCATTTTCTAAAACGGACTCCTTCTAAAGATTTAACTCGATAACCAACACTAATTACTACGTCTAAATTATAATAAGAAACAGGTTGTTTCACACCATCAACACGCACTTTTTGCGTGTTGTTTTCCCTATCTAATTCACCATCATTGAAAACATTATTTATATGCTTTCTGATAACTTTTTCATCTCTATTAAAAATTTGTGCCATCTGATTAGCGGTCAACCAAACAGTTTCATTTTCAAAATTAACATCTAATTTAATATTTCCATCTTTTGACTCATATATAATTAATTCTGAATCATTTATCTTTGTAATTTCACTTTTCATTTCATTACACCCTTTCACAACAAATTTAGTTAATTTTTATATGCCAAGTAATATATATAAATATGCACTCCAACATCAAAATTTTCTAAGATTTTTTCAAGTCAACTCATTATTTATAAATTTTCCTATCTAATATGCAAAAGCATTCAATATGATATGTATAAGAAAACATATCTAAAATATAAAACTTTTTTATTTCATAATTAGCTAAATCTACTAAATTATTTGCTAAACTTTGAGTATCGCAAGAAACATAAATAATTCTTTGAGGACAAATATTATTAATAACCTCAATTGTTTTTTTATCAAGACCCGCTCTTGCAGGATCTACAATAATAGTATCAATTTTATCATTAATAAAACCTATTTTATCCTCGACTTTACCTAAAATAAAATTAATATTATCACATTTATTAATCTTTGCATTTATTAAAGCATTTTTAACAGCATTAGGAATAACTTCAATTGAATAAACCTTATCTACTACTTTACTTGCTACAATAGATAATGTTCCAACACCTGAATATAAATCTAGTACAGTTTTTCCTACAATATTTTCTTTTATTAAATTAAACAATTCTAAATTTATATAATTATTAACTTGAAAAAATGAATTATAACTTACTGTAAAAAATAAATTATTAATCTTCTCCATAAAATTATCTTGTCCATAAATACATTTATCATTTAAAACTATTCCAACAATTTTATAATCTTCGGGGTTTAAAATAACTGGTTTTTCTTTAGAATCTATTATAATAAGAACTTCATCATTATAATTTGCTCTTATAGTAACATTTGCATTTTCTAATGTCATATTTTTAACAAATTCAAATGATTTATTTATAGACTTTTTAGTTACTTTACATTCCTTTATTTCAATAAGATTATGAGTATTTTTTTCATAAAATCCAAGTTTACCATCCACTATTTTAAGTTCTATTTTATTACGATAATATAAATCATTTTCATTTCTAATTACATTAATTTTAGGAATATCAAATTTAGATAAAATATTTTTAACTCTTTCTTTTTTATATTCTAAAGTATTTTCATAATTTAAATGACATAAACTGCATCCACCACAAACTCCAAAATATTTACAAAATGGTTCCACTCGTTTAGAACTTTTATAAATAATTGTACTAATATTTCCTTCCATAAAACTTTTTTTATCTTTTGTAATTGTTACATCAACAGTTTCACCAGGAAGAGCTCCTTTTACAAAAATAATTTTACCATTGATATTTCCAATCCCATTACCAAAATGATCCATTCTATCAATATGTACTTGCATTTTAACCACCAAAATAATTATATCATGGTAGAACTATAAAAAAAAGAACTTCAATTGTCCCTAAAATAAAAAAACAGACCTCCGTCGTAACGGTTGCCCTTTAAAAATGATTTAACATTTTTTCAACGCATACTCAATATACTATAATTAACTATATGTTGTCAATGATATTTAATAATAAAATTTAATTAATTTATCAAAATATTCATATACTGATTTCAGTAATTCATTATCTTTATAATATTCTTTATTCATTGGAATTCTTTTGTAAAAGAACTTTTTTAATTTTCTTTTTAATCATTAACTTAAATTTAATATTTTTACTTTTAAGTAGTTTAATCATTTCATCAATTGTAGTTTTTGGTTTTAGCATAATAACCTCCCTGTGAGGATGTATTATAATTGTAAGTATTAAAATAAATTGTCGAACTATTTCATATATATCATATTTTCTAATAATTTAGCCATAATATAGTTATGATAAATAAAATAAAGGAAATGTTTTCAGAAAATGATGATTTAGTTATAAGAAAAGTAAAAATTAATTTTTTTCATAGTATCTATGTTATTTTTTTTGATACTTTGGTTAATCAAGATAAAATTAATGAATATATTTTAAAAAGAATTACTAGTATAAATAAACTTCATAACTTTGAAAGTGAAGTACCTGGCAGTAATGTTAATAAAATAAAGTTTAATAAAATAGAATACTTTTTATATAATGGTTTTACGATTGTAATTAATCAAAATAAAATATATGCTATTGAAACTCGTGCATCTCTTGACAGAAATGTTTCAGTTAATGAAATAGAGCCATCACTAAAAGGTCCAAGAAATGCCTTTATTGAAAATTATCAAACTAATTTAGGCCTTATAAAAAGGCGTATTAAAACAAGTAATTTAAAATGTAAAAATCTTGATATTGGTAGAATTTCTAAAACTAAAATAGGTATATTATATATCGAAGGCATAACTAAAACTAAACTTGTTGATATGGCTTATCAAAAACTTGAAAAAGTGGATATTGACCTTATTAACGATAGTGAAAACTTAAAAAAATATTTATCTGAAAATCCTCATTTACCTACGATAATTGCTACCGAAAGACCTGATAGATGTGCAAGAGCTTTAGCCGAAGGTAAAATAGTCTTGCTTGCAAATGATAGTCCAACCGCCTTAATCTTACCAGCGTTTTTTATTAATTTTATAAATCCATTTTCTGATGATTACACAAAAGATTTTAATATTAATATAACTAAATTTTTAAGACTAGCATCCTATATTTTATCTGTGGTTACCCCTGCATTTTATATTGCTATTGTCGGTTATAATCAAGAAGCCATTCCCTCGAGTCTTATGATAAATTTTTCTATTCAAAGAAATGGAATTCCCTTTCCCGCTATAATAGAGTGTTTTTTAATGCTTGGTATATGTGAAATTTTAAGAGAAAGTGATTTGAGGTTTCCTACAAAATATGGTTCGGCTATTTCAATACTTGGTGCCCTTGTTTTAGGAGAGTCTGCAGTTAGTGCTGGACTTATTACCCCAATAATGATAATA